>Ga0208898_1001987_pt1 | contig 12919 bp, 11 predicted proteins | sample VirMetDEL_Mar_4_FD_184513 | JGI IMG/M metagenome (GOLD analysis project Ga0208898, IMG submission 184513) | Aqueous microbial communities from the Delaware River and Bay under freshwater to marine salinity gradient to study organic matter... | ecosystem: Environmental > Aquatic > Marine >...
TTCAATGTCAATATCTTCTTCTTTTAAAGGATGTTCAATGTCATATTTAGATTCAACTTCTACATTTCTTTTTATGGATATACATCCTAAATTTACTTCAGAGCATTTAGATTTGTAACCATATTTTATACAAGCTACAATCAAACCTGCCCCTATAGTAGCAATAGTAATGTAAAATACCTGACTTTCAGAATCCATTAATATATAATAATAATATTAAAATATATTAACACTCGGAATCAGTTTCAACTTCATCATCAACGATTTCTAAATTTAATAAATTATATTGTATCTTCAATTTATCAATATGAAATATAATCAATGCACCCTTATTTGTCCTTTTATTTTGAATATTATCAAATTTCTTGAGATCTCTTGAAAAATATGAAATACTTTTTGGTTTATAAAGATTCATCTCTTCGCAAAATTTCTTATACATGCTAAACAATTCGGAACATTGAAAACTTTTAATTGATTGATAATAATTTGTTTCAATAATATGTTTAATAAATAATTCAATAGGATTAATATTAGATTCAATTAATTCCTTATGGAAATTTGTTCTAGGAATTTCTGTTATATAAAATTCTGTTAAATCAATATTCTTTAAATAAGAATATATAGTTGCTAGTGAATTATTATTTGTTAATAAATTTTTATACCAGTAATTAAAATATTCTGTGTTTTTAATTAGGTCACTACCACTTTCAATAATAATATTTCTCCTATCACCTTCATAAGTTTGGAATGCTCCGTCTGGAGAGTTTGTTGTGACTATCCATCTACTATAAGATATAATTTCAAACCCTTCTTTACCCTTAGGATATATCATAAGAGATTTATCTGTGATTAGACCTTTAATTTCTCCTTGAGCCATAACAGTTTTATGTTTACCTATTTCATTTAGATTAACAAGGAAAGCATCTTTCATTACCATATTAAAAGTTCCCCAGCAATGAAGCTCAGGTTTAGTAGTAGTTAATAATTTACCCTTACCTAATAATATATTTAATAAATCCATTAAGGAACCCTTTCCAGCACCTTCTTCAGAAATCAAACTAATACAGGTTGATTTATCTGCAGGTTTTTGAAACATGTGAGCAATCCATTTAATAAAATAATCGGTTACAAGTTCATCGTGATTACATAAAACTTTAATATGATTTTTAAAAACATTTAAATCGTGTTCCATAAATTCAAAATTATTTTCTAATAATTTTTCTCCGTAAAAGGGTTGCCATAGATTATAGGTATTGTTAGGACATGGAACACCAGGAGGAAATATACCAATAAAGTCATAGTAAGGAACCTCATCATAATTATGTAACCATTTATTAATAAATGATTTATCAACATATTTACCAGATTGCTCTTGTTGTTCAGAATAAAATATATGATTATAACTAACTTTCATTTTATCAATTTTAAAAAAAACGGTTTGATCTCCTACTACAGAAATGTAGCAACCCAATGATATTATTTTACAATTTTTTTTATTAAATTCTTCAGCTAATTCTTCAAATGATTTATATTTAGCAACAGGATTCTTAGCATCTTGTTCTGTTATTAAAAATTGTTTGTATGTTTCAATTTCATCATGATAAATATTCTCAGGTAAATAAGGTTTAATTTTATATGTAATATTTAATTTACATTTATCAAAAACATATTGGTTTAATTTATCAATAATATCTTGAGTTATTTCTTTAGAAGGTTGAAAGCATAAACCATCATATTCTAAACTTAACATTGGATATTTGGAAAAACTTAAATTGAATAAATTATTTTTACTTAGAAATTTGAAAGCATGATATAGTGCATCATTTTCAAAAATCTGTAAATAATAACTAATAATAGAATTAGTTTTTTTCCAATCAGGTTTATCTTTAAATGATTCAGATTGATTTAATTTTTCAATAAGAGGTTGATTATGACTAATAATTAATTTACATAAAATATTACAGTCAGTTTTAAAATCATTCATAAAAGGTAATGGTTCATGAGTAGTCAATTGTAATTTTTCAAAACCATCATCAATGTCATCTTGAGTTGGATCAATCAAACCTTTTAACCATGTATCATATGATCCACCATAAATAGTTAAATTAAAAAACCACTTTAATCTATCCTCATTTTTTTTAATTGAAATATCAACACCATAATGATTAGCCATTTCATTAAATATTAAATCAGTATCATTAATATATTTACGAAATGAATCTAATTCAATATTATTTAATTTGGCAATATTATATCCAATAGTAGGATGACCCTTCATTTGGTCTAGGTCCAAATAATTAGCAAATGAAAAAATAGTATGCTTGATTTTTTTTGGTAATGTAATAATTGAATTATTAAAACATGAATAAAATCTTCCGAGACCATTTCTCTGTTTATAACTAATAGTAGCACTCTTATTACAAAAAGGAGATTTAGTATTAATGCTTGTAATTGTAGATTGGCTAAACTCATTTGAATGATTATTTAAAATACTATTGATTAATGGTTTATGCAGAGCCTCTTCAAATCTATTATTGAATTCTTTATACTCTGGTATGAGGTCAGGTTTAATTGTCCATCCATTCAAAAACTTAGGTGATTGGTTTTTCAAAGTCATTATAATATTCCTAAAGATTTTATTTTTAAATAGTTTATATAATTCATTTATTAAGTTTAAAAACTCCTAAAGATTCTATTTAATTCATATTAATATGAAAGTATACCCTATTTTAGGCTATATAATTCACTAAAAATAGAATTAAAAATTTTTAATTGTAAAAAATATGAATTATATACGCTTTTAAGCCCTTTTTATTTATATAATTCATAATAATATGAATTAAATAACATATACACCTCGGGATGGCATCAACCTATTTGAATCAACCTATCATGAAATTATATTTTTTTATATTATCTACTTTATGTGCTGCTAAATAATCCAATGGATTCCCTGATAATAAATTTCTACCACCATGATTTAATGTGTGTGTGTTTCTATTCCCTGATGAAAATATACTTACTAAATCTCCTCTTGTCCTCAGATTTATTTCGTTTGCTCTTGTTGTTGCTCCTATCTCAGAAGCTTTATCTAATGATATTATTTTATCCCCTGATAGTTTTGATGCTATACTACCACCTAGACTGTGACCTGTTACTGTTGTATAAGGATTATCATATTTCTCTTTTGCTTTTTCTAATGTTGTTTTTGCTTCCTTAAATCTTTTTGTGTCTTTTAATTTACCTCCCATCAACATAAGATCTGTCCCCAAATCATTTATATTGTGTGTTCCTGTAACACTATATATCATTTTTTTATTTTCTGGATTATAATATACCTGTTGATTGTGTGATGATAATTCTTTATCCAGTATATAATTTTTTGATTCTAATTTTTTTTTTGAATCTTCATGACCATAAGAAGATTTTAATACATCATATAATTCTACATCTCCCTCTGATAATTGTTTTGTTGGATCTTTACCTTTTCTAAATAAGGATTGAAAACTTCCTAATCCTTTTCTGAAAATTGTTGAACTTAACATTATATATTAAGATAAGATAATCTTTCTTTCAATGAATTTATTTCTTCTTGTTGTTTCATTACTAGTGCATAAAGTTCCTGTGTCGCTTTCACATTCAAAGCATATATACAACTGTCCTTCAATCCTTTTGTATCGTTTAGTTGACTTGTTGATACACAAAAACTTAAATCAGTTTCCTCTATTTGTTGTGCGATAAAACCTATTTCGTGTGAGATTTCTTCACATCCATCTTCATCACAACACATAGAACATTTCTTATCAAATTCTTTTACCTCTAATGTATTGATTGTTTGTAAAGCATTTGATACATCTACAATATTGCTTTTGAGTCTTCTATCTGAAGTCGTGACGAACCTCGGTGCATATATATAGCCGTTAGTCGCAAAAGTTATTCTAGTGCTTCCATTTAAATACCAATATATCTCTTTATTAGAATGAAAATTTATCCATGTTGTAGTGCCTCTCCCTCGTATGAATGATGAATTACTATCTAAATAACCAAAATCAATTTGTCTTGTCCCATTTGAATTATATAGATGTGATCTATTTGCAGTAAAATTTAAACTACCATTTCCATTAGTAGAACCAGTATAACTGGCGTTTATTCTTACAGCGTAATCTGTCGTATTTGAAGTTTGAAAATCTATATAACCATTACTGTTAGTTGCGAAACAATCAATTCTCGCATTAGTATTGTCTGTTTTAAAAAGTGTTGTTATAGCATTATCAACATAAAATCTTAAATTACCTGCTGGATAAAATTCTACTGCTTGATCTGCTACTTTTAGTCTTAAATTATTATTAATATTACTCCATACTTCCGTTGGGGAATTAACAACTGTAATATTATTTGAGACATTTTTAGTTAAAATAAAAGTATTATTATTATACGCATCAGTCCAAGTTGTCCCCCCAATACCAATACCATAATTATTGCTTGTAGCACTAAATAATCGGCCAATATATAAATTATTTGATATAATATGCTCTTTCTCATCATCACTCAAAGTCAATAACCCTGTTCCATTAAAATCTACACTATTGACATCTCTACTTGCAGTTAAATCTCTACAACTAATATCTCTACAACTAATATCTATTGAAGCATTTAAGTATTGACATGTGATAGTATTATTGACAGTTATATCTGCTTGGAAACTCGTATTATCTGAGAATGTTTTTTGTGATAAGGTCTGTGCAAAATCTTCTACTACAAATGTATCAGGTAAGGCAACGGCAGGTAAATCTATTTGTGTGCTGGTTGTAGCAGTATAAACATTATTACTATAAAAATAAGCATTTGCTCTTTGATATTGGTTATATGAAACAGGTGTATAAATATTATTTGTAGTCTTATTGAAAAAACCATAATCTACTTTATCATAAAAATCAATCGGAACTTCATAAACATCACATCGTATAGCATCATAAATATCTATTGCTTGGGGTCTATAAACACTCATAAATCCATCATGATCATAAATCGCTAAATCGTTCCCTGATAAAGCCCCATAAGCAAATGTATCAACTGTTAATTCTATATTAAAAAAACCTGATGACTGAATACTTGTAATATATCCCCATACATCGCCACTATCATAATTAACAAAATCTCCTACTTGAATAAAGCCGTTAGTTGGTGTAATAATTGTATTTGAATATTTTGCTTGTGTCCAACTTAATCCTGATTGTTTTGGTGTGCTTGGTGCTTGTGAATAATTTAGTGTATATATATATAAACCTGATATATTAAATGAAAAAGATTGAGTTTTTGATGTAATGTATCGTCCTGTTTGTGGAGTAGATCCTTTTATAATATCATTTAAATTCGCTTGCTGGGTTGTTCCAAAAATAAATTTAGTAGTTCCTCCAATTGATACGGCTAAATACATTTCTGTATTTATTAGCGGTTGTGTTTCGGTTAATGGATCTCCATTAGCTACTATTTTTTGTCCATTATAACTTGCAGTTGATAATGGTTCTGTGAAACTTACAGTATTAACAGGCGTTAAATTATTATTAACGATGAATTTAGAATGTCCTGAATTTGTTGTATGTCCAAAGTATATTACTATATCAGATCCAAAAGTAAATATAACTGCACTTGAACCTGTTGTCGCTGGTGAAACATAATTAGAATTTATTACAGTATTGACTTTATCAAAAGTAGCACTATAAGAACCATATTGATTTGAACCTGCTGGTAATGTAGGTAATTCAAAAAGAAATGGTCCAACAATAAAATTATTATTTTCCAATATCAAAGTATTAGCATCATATTTATATGCGTATTGAACTATTTGAGGATTAGTAGCTGTTATTGTAAATTCAGAACTAATATTATATACATTAGGAACAATATCGGCACTATCTACTGATGTAATAGTATTTTCAGATGTAAATTTACCTGTATAATCTACTATTGAAATTAATTGTAAATTGCTATTAATATAGGCTACATCTGATATAGCTGTTTGCACATTAAAATCATTTTTTCCAATTGTATACACATTATCATTTTGCACTATACTAACATAAGCATATTCGCCGTGTGTTATATCAAAAATTCCATCATCTACGGCTATTGTATTTGTTCCTGTATAAATCCATACTCTATTTGAATAATAAAATCCTTGAACCGTGTAATAAGGTGTATCATTTACTACTGAAATATTATAATCATATTTGTCCGCTGTTAAGTTTTCTAATCTTGTTCCAAGTGTAATATTTGTTCCTGTTGTATAATCTTGGTCTGCTATTGTTGCAGTATAATCCAAAAAAGTCCAATTTTTATCATTATAATTAAATCCCTGCGTCGTTGTTGTTATTGGTGTGTCTATTACTGGATTAGGTGTTTGTAAATTATATTCCAATGTTGCACTTGCGTTTATTTGAACAGGTTTAGTTAATCCATTACCTTCTATAAAATGTTGCCCATTAACATTACTATCTGTTATTAATTTCCCATTCAAAATATAACTGGATAATGTTGTTGCTGGTGTTAGTGTAAGAGATGTTGAATATAATAATGTTATTTCATAGCCATTTATCACACTAACAAAATCGCTTACATTTAAAAACTGAATACCCTGATCTACTTGTATTTGATTAGAGTTAGTATTAACAGTTATTATATTTGTATCTGTGATGTAATATTCACATGTAAATACTTCTCCTTTTCTTGCAATTGTAGCTGGTGATATTGAACCTGAACTATCGGATAATGCTGTTAAAAGCTGATTCACACAATCTATCCCTGAAATAACTGATGTCCCAACATTAAATACTCCTGTTTTCGTGGTATAAATAAAATCGCTTGAATTTGTAAAATAACCATTAATAGAGCCTGTTGTTTCCTGATTGTTTATGAAGGGTGATTCAATACCATTAACAAACTGCTTGAAGCCAGTTGCAACTTGGTCTGTATCAAGAGTCATACCTACAACTGCATTATTAATTTGGTCTTGTAAATTACTTGTTGCTCCATCTAAATACGATAATTCTAATGGTGTAATATTTGTGGAATTCACATTTAGATTACCTGTTAATGTGGTTGTTGCTGAAAAAGTTTTTGCTCCTGAAATAGTTTGTGATGAAGTCAAATCTACATAATTAGTTCCCAAATCTCCTGTTATATTGTTTATTTGTGTTTGTATAGTCTCATCTGTGTTGATTCCTGTCAATTGAGATATTTCATCTGGGCTTAAAGTTATATTATTAACTAATAATGAATTATTTATTGTTAAATCATCTACTTCTATTTCATTTGCATCTAATCTATTAACTGCTATATCATCTGAATATATACTAATAATCCCTGACATTGTTCTACTTGATGTTGTTTGATTGCTAGACATTAACTTCTATACAATATATATAGAATAAAATGAGGGAATGTATCTATTGTGGTAAACCTATATTTTGTGGTAAAGTTGTTAGAATTTTAGATTCTGGTTTAGAAGATATTGATTTGAAATTTGATTGTCTAGAATGTAGAGTTATAAATAGAAAAAATATTAAAACTAGAGTTGAAATAGATATTCTTAAATCTGAAAGGAGAGAAATTAACAAAAAAATAGATTACCTTAAATCTCAAATTATTGATTTAGGAGATTAATATTTATTATTTAAATTATTTTATTAAATAATAAATTAAACATACTTAAATAGCCTCAAAACGAATAAATAATATAAACTGAGGAGTTTTTTGTAATAATGTTCCTGTTAAATCTCTAAAACTTATTTCCAATAAATCATTATTAGGTCTGCCTATTATTGTTACTGGAGGATTTGTTGAATAATCAGCTCTTAGTCGTGTATTGGCTGAGGAGTGTGGTTGTTCTGGTAATACATAACCTATATGAGTTGTAGTGCTAGAATTATATGTTCCACCTCTAATATTTTTTATTGTTGATCCTATATTATCTAAAGACAATGTATATAAATCATCATTATCTAAATCCCCGTCTACTTCTGTAATAAAACTAAACGATACATTGTATTTTTCTACTTCTGATGGAAATTGGGACCATTTAGTTACAAATTTAGCTTGACCTCCAGCATAAGTTACTGAATCCCTTGAATTTAATACCAAGTTTATACTCATTATAATTTATATAAAGATTATATTTATTCTGAAAATCTTTGCTCTTTTGCTTTTTTTGCTTTTTCTATTAAATTAGTATTATCTACTCTTGGTTTAAATATTCCATGACCATCTTGACCTAATCTACGACCACCACCAGTAGATTCATTTTGTCTAAAGTATTTTGAATCTGGTATTGCTATTGAAGCATGACCTCTTCTCATTCCGATTTTTCCAACCCCAGCCCTTTCATGTTCCATTTGAATGTTATGGATTTGTTTTCCTAATGTAGCAACAGCAACAGGCTTTTTATCTGCTGTTAATACTGTTCCTGTTCGTGAGCCAAGTTCACCACCTACAGCCCCACCAACAACTCTACCAGCAAGAGCAGCAGGAACAGCCAACTCAGGAGCAACAGCTAAAGCAGCACCTTCAAATAAAGCTGCACCAGCAGCAGAACCAGCAAGAGATCCTAATCCTTTACCTATAACAGCACCACTCTTTTTAAAAGCTCCACCCACTTCTGCAGCACCCTTTTTGAATACAGACCCAACAGATCTTATACCTCTAGAGAGTTTTTGAAAAAATCCCATTTATATTTTATAGTTAGATTATATTTCATCATTTATTAGTATTTCATCCATGTTTTTAAAAATTCTACCACTGTTGGTATTTACTGCTAAATATTGATGTGGTTTATCATAAATAATATCTTTTAATTCATTTGAATATGGTTTGTATTGTGGTAATGTTTCATTAAAAAATGATTCTAATTCATCAGGGCTTACTTTAAACATAATTATATTATCATATAATCTCCTTACTTCAAATGGGATGCTTTTCCATGTTTGGCTCAAAATAAATGTGTTGTAAATCCCCAAATGGCGTTTATTCATTGCTATTTGTTTTAATTTTTTCTGAACATCATTATTTTTCAATTGACTCGCCATGTCGTCGATTATAATACAAATTTTATCACCATCCTCACGATTCATTGCTCTTGTATGAATTTCATCTAAAATATCACCTGATAATTCATGATAAATCTGATCATCTGGTAGTTTTTTAAAAATATTATCTGACATTGAATCCATTGAATTGCTAGGACAAATATAAAAAACTGTGTTATAACATTTTTTTAAAAATGCTGGACTTTTAAACCAACTATAAATTAGACTACTTTTACCTTGTGATGGTTTACCTAAAATTCCTGTAGTTGAGGCTTTATTAAAAAACAAATCGCTAAATGGATATTTTGTTAATTTTTTATGTAATGGTTTATCGCAATTCATATGACAAATCGGTAATTCTGGTTTTGGTAATTTTTTGATAGTTATACTCATTATATATTAATATTATAAATTATTTATTAAATTTTTAATATTAATCTTATGAATTAAATAAGTAATCTATTGGGAAGGTGGATTATTATTTAATTTATTTAAGTGCAACAAGTTGGTTTAGTGCAGGGTTGTATTTCAAAAGGACATCATGGTTAAATACTTGGATTACATTGACACTGGTGTTAGTGGCTCCTCCGTCGATAGATACTCTAAGAGCAATGTTGGAATTTTGAGAACTGATTCCACTCATCATGTAACTTCCAGAAAGTCTTTCGCAGTTTACACCGAAATAAGCTTTGGGAAGATCTTTGGTTTGGGCAGTAGCAAAAGCTTGAGTGGAAGAATAAAAGTTATTAACAGAAAGAGAACAATTGGCTGCCTCAGGGCTAGTGTTAATACCATGAACAGCCTCAAGAAATTCAAGAACAGAGTCAGATTCGTGGTTAGTTAAATCAATAGCTTGTTGAGGGTAGTTAGTTCCAGCAACTTCCCATACAATAGAACCAGCACCTTGAGTAACATTGAAAGAAGCAAAATTTCTCATCTCAGAGGACTTGCAGAACATGCACCATAAGCTTTTGATTGATGTTAATGAATTCGCAAACGGAATAGAAATTGATCCAGAGGTTGCTGCGGCAATATTGGCAATAGTGCTTTGGTATGATTCAGATTTAAAATAAATATCACCAGCGGCATCAACTTGAGATTTTACAAGAGCATCAGTAGCAGCATCCATAGTAACACATTTGTATTTTAATTCAAGTGCATCAACAGAAAAATTAGTAAGAGTTGTTACTCCTCCATCGGCACTTAGACAAGCAAAATTGGCTATATCATCTACAGTCATGTAAAGGATAAATTGAGCAGCATCTAAAGGAATGTATCTAGTGGCATTAGATAATAGGCAGTTGACAGGAACACAAACCTCAATGATGTTCTCACCAGAATCGGCAGTAATAACTCTTGAATCAACAGCATTGGCATTTCCAGCAGTGAATTCTAAACCAAAAGGCTTGGAGAGTCCCATCTTTTGTGAGGTGGAAAGCTTTGAATGTAACAAGGCAGATGTAACAGCTCCATAAGTGTTGACAGTTTCAATTGAACTAGAATTTGCCATTAAATCAAGTCTAGAGCACCATGAAACAGCAGGAATACCTAAAATCGTATTATCGGCAACACCAGCAGTAACTCTTAATCTCAATGAAACATACATGGACTCTGGAACAAGGTAAGCACCTCTGTTTTGGATTAAGTTAAATTGGACCTGTTGGTTACTGGAAAATGAAGATCCGTTGCTACTTCTGGAGATATAAGAGGATTGTCTAATGGAAGGTGGTAGACTATCCACTTGGTAGTTTACTTGCTTGGGTAAAACACTCATTATAATCTATAGTTAGAAATTATTTTTTATAAAAAAGTAAATCTAATTGATCGTCCCCACTATTAAATGTTAAATCTGGTTCTGGTTCTGGTTCTGGCTTTTTCTCTGGCTCTTTCTCTGGCTTTTTCTCTGGCTCTTTCTCTGGTTCTGGTTCTGCTAAATCATTTAAATACAATCTATCAATTTTACTTTTTAATTTTCTAAATATAATTAATTGAATTGTTATTGACCAATCTATATCATTCATTTCAACATACTCAGCATTATCATCAAATAATTGTAAATCAATATTATCTAAATAATTGGCTTTCATTCTGGCATAATGACTAGATTTATTCAAATACGATAATTGATGCCATTGGGGTAAATCAACATTTATAGTTTGTAATATTTGATTACTTAATTTTGAATTACTGCTAAAAGAACTGATACTTGATAAATTACTAGAACAAATATTAAGTTTCATTATTCCTAAAAGGTTTAATGGATTTGGAGCTAGTATTGTAAATCCATTTCCTACATCTGCAGTTATATTTTCGGTAAATCCTAAAATAATCATTAAATTCCTTGATAATATGTAATTAAATGTTAAACTTGATGCTAAATTTGAAAATTTAAATAATAAATATCCAGTCACTTGACTTAACACGATACTCACTGTTATTCCATTTTCTAAAAATTTATTTTTTAACTCTGTTATTATTGTTGAACCTGTGTAGTTGCCCTTTTCCAAAACAATGTTAAAATTTTGATTTTGATATATGTAGTGTAAAATATTGTTAGTGTCATTTATTAAATACCAAGCAACAGGAATTTGACAATCTTCTACAGTTACATGAATATGTGTTATATCTGGATCTTTCTCTACAATGTTCGGCATATTAAAAAATAAATTTGAATTATAATTTCCATTTAATTTTACAGAATCTTTTGAATTTAATGATATTATCCTAGAGTCTTGATAAATTTCCTCCATTTATATTATCTAAATATTATTCTTGGAACCATTGGTTCTGGTGGAGGCTGGACAGGTTGCTTTACTGGTGTAGCTCTTTTTGCTCTATTTTGTTTGGCTTTGGCTTTGACTACTTCTATTGGGGTGTCATCGTCGGAAATTTCATCTAGGTCTTCATCTAGCATTATTGCCTTTTTTTTAATAGCCTCCGCCTTCTTGACAACTTTTTTGACCTGTTTCTTTTTTAAGGATTCTTTATATTCTGCTAAAAGTTTCTCATCATTTTTTTTAATTTCTGTTCTAGCTGCTCTAGCTTCTGCTCTCTTTTGCAGGCACCTTTCCCATGCTGCTATTTGAGCAGGAGTTCTTTCTCTTTTTTCCACTTTTTTTGGCTTCCCTAATGGAGTCTTTTTTGGTTTTTTAATTTCAATTATTTCATCATCAGATTCCTCTAAACATTCCTCTGCAACTTCCTCTTTAGGCGTTTCTTCTTGATCTTCAAGCGATTCAGAAGCTACTTCTTCTACCTTTTTTGGCATTTCTTATATAACTTCTATAAAAAAAAAATTTAGAAAAAATTAAAATATAGTAAACATAGAAAAATAAAATGTTGCTAAATAATATAAATGGAAACTATTAAAGAACTTAAATCAAATGATCTGTTTGACTCTAACTGCTATTACAGTGTGGAAATGATTAAACAAATATTACCTTTGGCTGATGATCTTCTAGCAAATGTTCTATACAAGCGGATTAATCAAAATTTCCTTGATGAGGACGACTTGAATGTTGTAAATAAAAAAATTGAAAAAATAAAATCTAGACAAAATAGTATACTACAAAAGGAATTAGCTATGTTTGACAATTCTGGAAATGACATATCTGGAAATTGATAAAAGTGATGTAGAATGTAGAATGTAGAATGTAGAGGGGTCAAAAACCAGTCTATATAGGCATATATATTTTTTTTTTTATTTTTTTATTTTTTTTTTTTGGATGCCTCCGCTTGTTTTAATATGGGAAATTATTCGTCATACTCGTCATACTCGTCACTTATTTTTTATGGTCTTATTAATTATTATTTATTTATTATTTTATATAGTAAATAGA
>Ga0208898_1001989_pt1 | contig 12914 bp, 8 predicted proteins | sample VirMetDEL_Mar_4_FD_184513 | JGI IMG/M metagenome (GOLD analysis project Ga0208898, IMG submission 184513) | Aqueous microbial communities from the Delaware River and Bay under freshwater to marine salinity gradient to study organic matter... | ecosystem: Environmental > Aquatic > Marine > Coastal...
CTTGTGATTTATCGGGGTGATTTATTTCATGTTTCTTTGGACTATTTCGGACAAGATAAAAATGACGGCAGGCTATTCCAGGTTTTCTTTTTCAATACTGAAAAATAAATGCTAATCGTTAAAAGACCGACTGCTATTGTTTTTGGTTGGGATAAGCCGAGTGGGAATTATGAATTCGTTACTACAGTTTATTCTTCGGTTGAAAATAACATGCAGTGGGTGAATTTGATTTCTATTGACATAATTGATGTAGACCATAAGGTACTATCAGATTTAAACATCAAACACACTCCTGATGTTTTCGTTTTTATTGGTAGTAAGTATGATCAAATGCATTCGCATTTTGATAGAATGGTTATCAAATACGATCAAATCCCAGATCCTGACACACTTGCTAATGATGTGGTGGTTAAGACAGTAGACGTTCGTACAAACCCACACATTCCTCTTTTCAGTATTTTTACCCCTGCTTTCAAAACGGGAGAGAGAATATTTAGAACTTATCAAGGAATAGTAGATCAGAGTGAAACAGATTGGGAGTGGGTTGTTGTAGACGATTCGCCTTCAGACCATAACGACTTATGGCATGATCTTCAAAAGATAGCTTCCAGGGATTTAAGGGTTAAACCATATAGAATAACACCAAATACCGGGGGGTTTGTAGGAATGGCTAAGAAGAGGGCCTGCTCTTTGTCTAGCGGTAAATGGTTGGTAGAACTTGACCATGATGACTATTTATTGGATAATTGCTTGGCTAAAATTAAATCTGCTAGTGATAAATTTCCTGATGCTGGATTCATTTACAGTGACTGTACAGAAATGTTTGAGAATGGGAAATTTATAAGATATGGTAGCAAAGATGAAAAATACGATGGTAATTTCTATGGTGTTGAAGGCAACAACTTTAACTTTGGGTATTCTGGACACTCTTGGGTTAATATAAAGGGTAAAAGATATCTAACACATCACTATCCCTCTATAAATCCGATTACTATTAGATTTAATATTTCAATGCCAAATCATGTTAGGGCTTGGAGGTCTGATATTTATAAAAAAATCGGAGGGCATGCTGAAAGCCTACCAATAGCGGATGATCTAGAATTAATCATTAAAACTTTTCTCGAAACAAGGATAGTCCATATTAAGGATTTGCTATATGTTCAATATAGAAATGGCTACGGGACTGTTAACTATAACTCTTTCGAAATTAATAGAATTTCTAGGATTTTAAAAGAACAATATAACGAAGCAATACATAACAGGATAATCGAGTTAGGGTTCCATGATTGGGAGTGGGACGAAGAAAAGAGAACTAATAGGCACCAAGAGGCTATAATGAATACTGACCTTAGTGATATAAAGTTCTGGGAGGATGAACAGGTTTTGAATTATGTATATGATGAATAAGAGGGCTAAAATTTGCATGAATGCCATGGTAGCTAATGAATCCCGTGTTATTCTGAGAATGCTTGAATCTTGCTATCGATACATTGATTATTGGGTTATACAAGATAACGGCTCTACTGATGGTACCCAAGATCTTATTAGAAATTTCTTTTCTCAAAAGGGGATACCTGGATACCTGTATGAAACTGAATGGCAATATCCTGGATTTAATCGAGATCACACTTTGCAAGAATGTTTAAAAGCTGATCATGGTTGTGATTGGATTTTAAGGATGGATGCAGATGAACAACTGGCTGTTGATGATAATTTTGATTGGTCTTTGATTAACGACACATCCATTCAAAGTTTTAATATTACCGCTCAGGACCCGGGTGGAATATATTATAGAACTTGGCTTTGGAATGCAAAATTGCCATGGTATTTCAAGCACGACAAAAGGCATGAGACAATTTATCTTTCTGGTCACAAAAAAGGGGAGGGTAATTTTCAGGTAATTAACTTACCCCGTGGGTTTAGACATGTCATTACAAATGACGGTAAAACTTGGGAAGACCCTTTAAAGTTTTTAAATGATGCTCTTTTACTTGAAGCTGATCAGGTTTGTTCTGGGAAGATAAAAGAGGATGATTACCATCTTTTCTATATTGGTAAAAGTTATGCTGATATTTATCAGAATGGAAATCTCCCGTTTGGCAAAAATCATGGTGATGAATACGCTAGAAGGACTATATATTACCTTGAACATTATGTGAGAAGGAAATTCCCAGTTTATGATAATGACTCACCTCCTACAGTGTTTGATGAGATGTGTTACCTTTCTATAGTTCTTATCGGACAAGCACATAGATTTATAGGAAATCGAGATCTCGCATATAAAAGGCTTGAACAAGCTGACTGGTATTGTCCGGATAGAAACGAGCACTGGGTTATTTTGGCAGAGATGCTCTTTGAGGACCAAAAATTTCATAGGATGTATGAAATAACATCAATGCTCATGAGAGATGATAGGATATGCCCATTTCCTGAATTTCATTTTTTACTCTGGACCTCTTGTTACAAGGATACCTCTGATTATGTAGAATTTCTGTACAACGAATCGATGAAATTTGTGGAACTAATTGAAACCCGAGCAGATCAAAATAATTTAAAAACTATGGAAGACGCTTACTTTCCTGGTGAAATTTAGATAAAAACATATGGAAAACAATCAAACAAAAATAACATCTGAGGAGTTGGAAAAAATTAACTCCTTAAGAACCGAAATTTTAGAAAATGTTGAATCGATAGGTAGACTGAATATTAGAAAGCATTTTCTGGTAAAAGAACTCGAGCCAATAGAGGCAACTCTGATATCATTGCTTCAAAAGTCAGAAGAACTGGACACACAGGAGAAGGATGTAATAGATGAGATCATTCAGAAATATGGGGAAGGCCAGTTAAATTTTGAAACTGGTATTTACACTAAAGAATAATAAATGAAAGAGATTGAGGCTTTAAGAAAAACCAAATATGAATTGGTAAGAACAATCAATTCTATACAAAAAACATTAGATGAAAAAACCGGTGGAAAAAAGAGAATTCTTTTCGTTGCTCCACATCTTTCGACTGGAGGAATGCCTCAATACCTGTACAAAAAAATAGAGTCTTTTAACGAAGAAGCTGAAGTTTATTGCATACAATATAGCAATACTTCAGAGGAGTACGTGGTACAAAGAAATAGGATAAAGGATAAAATAGGTGCAAAATTCTATTGTTTGGGTAATGACAAAACAGAGATTCTTGATCTCATTGAGAAGATTTGTCCCGATGTTATACACTTTGATGATTTTGTCGAATTCTTTGTGGATTCCAAAATCATAGAAAAAATATACGAGACTGATAGGCCTTATTTTATAGTTGAAACCTGTCATAGTTCGAATATTTCACCGTTGGATAAAATCTATTGCCCAGATAAACTTATTATGGTAAATGAGTGGATGTGCGACAGATTTGAAGATCTTGGAATACCTGTTGATATCTTAGAATATCCAATTGAGGACTTCCAAAGGCCGGATAGAGAAACTGCATTGACCGAATTAGGACTTGACCCTGAAAAAAAGCATATAATAAATATTGGGTTATTTACTCCTGGAAAAAACCAGGGTGAATTAATTGAATACGCTAAAAATCTTGTAGACTACCCTATTCAATTCCATTTCATTGGAAATACTGCACCAAATTTCCAGGGTTACTGGCATCCTTTGTTAGCTGATCTTCCGGATAATTGTAAGCTTTGGGGTGAAAGAAATGATACTGATAATTTCTATAAAGCTGCAGATTTATTTGTATTTACCTCTAATTGGGAGTTAAACCCTATTATAATTAAAGAAACACTATCATGGAAACTTCCCATTCTTATGAGAAGGCTAGAGCCTTATAAGGATACTTATGATAATAATCCGCTGGTCACATATCTAAGTCCTAGTGGAGTGTTTAGTGATACTGATGACAATATCCAAAAAATTAAAGATATACTCGAATTAAAATGAGAGAAAGAGGGCTAAAGGTTTACGAGAATTTAACAAAATCAAAAACGGTAAGGTTTAGACATCCGTATACATTTGATTTTACCTTTGATTATGGACCTAAGGTTGACTGTATAGGACCTAGCAATACTCAGCCATGTACTGTAAAATTTAAGGATTTAAGAACAGGAACCTATGGATATACTGGTGAGACTTCATCGGGTCTGTTCACTAAACTTTTCAGAAAGTGGTTTACTCCTTGGAGACTTGAAGTATACGATGGTGAGGAATTAATTTACGAGAGAGATCTTGAAGATGTTATCTCAGAGGAAAAAGTATGTGTAAGTATAGAAAGCAGCTCACTTGGAGACACGCTAGCATGGATGCCTGTTATAGAAAAATTTAGGAGAAAGTATGACTGCGATCTCTATGTAACTACATTTTGGAATGAGCTTCTTGCTAACTATTATCCTTTCATAAGGTTTAGATCACCCGGGTCAAGAGAGATCAATACAAAAGTTATATTTGGTGTGGGGTGGTATGACGAGGATGACCGCGATAGACATAGGAGGGATCCGAGATCCATTTCATTACAACAGGTTGCTGGTGATATTTTGGGAATAGAAATTGACGGGGATATACTAAATGATACTGTCCCATCTACAATCCAAAACTCGACACCTACAATTGAAGGAAAATATGTTTGTTTGGCAATGGATTCTACTGCTAATGCTAAACACTGGCACTATGAGGGCGGCTGGCAGAAGATTACTGATTATTTAAATTCAATAGGTTATAAGGTTGTTGTTGTACAAAAGCAGGGAACAAATTTAAATGGGGTGATTGACAAAACTGGAGATATTGATATTTTGCAAAGAGCCATTGACATTTATCACTCCGCTTTCTTTATTGGAATAGGGTCTGGTCTAAGCTGGCTTGCTTGGTCACTACACAAGCCAGTTGTAATGATATCTGGTTTTTCGGATCCCAGATGTGAATTTTCTACTAAAAACTATAGAATCATAAACCGCGATGTCTGCCATGGTTGCTTTAGCGACCCATCTATTAAATTTGATAAAGGTGATTGGAATTGGTGTCCAAGGCTAAAGGACACAGAAAGGATGTTTGAGTGTACAAAAACAATTACCCCTGAGATTGTACAAAGTCATATCAACGATCTGATAAAAGATCACCTATCTTAACCTCTTTTATTTCTACAGATATATAAGGATACAGACCGAGCTTTGTCTGTTAATAATATCTTGTAGATAATGGCTTTTTACCCAGAAAATAGATTTCCAAAAAAAGGTATCCCCGTTTATAACGGCAACGGCGATCAGAGGGATCTTTCGGATCCTAGATTTAGATACCAAGACAATTTGGAGAATACTACCAAGGTTTTTCACCAGAGTACAGATAACTATTTTGGAACCACTGGAGCTGCTATGGCACGTGCTGAGCAACTTGGGTGTAATGGTTACCACACAGCTCTTGCTGATGATGGTGTTTACTATTACCTCCCGTGTTCTGACGCTACCTGGTATGCTGAAAGAATGCAGCAATTTGAAAGTGCATTAAATTTCACATACATAGGTAATTATAGGGTTCTCACTTGGGATAGTCCATTTAATTACGTACAAGCTTTTAATGGGTGGATTATAGAAACCGCCGGTGCAGTTTTAGGAGATCCAGTAAAACTTGGCGACCCAACCGCAGCTATTCCAAATGACATTGCAATTGATTTTAGATATTCTGTTGACGGGAAAAGTTGGTCCCTTTGGGCTAATGTTGGAACTGCATTAACGGGATTTTCTCAAGGGTATACTTCCAACAACGATTCTACAATCTTCTCAATTCCACTTGATCCTTCAAAACCATTTTACCCGGAATTTAGATTTACTTCCGTTGTAGTAAATACGGACGGAACACTGGCTTATGAGACAGATGAACCTATAGATCCTTCAATAGTAATCCTTGATTTCGATCTTGATCTTACCTATGCTACTGGACCTAGTGGACCTTCTGGTTCAATAGATAGCTTGGTTATTAATAGGCCTGTACCAAATTGCTCTAATGAGAAGTCAAACAGACCAGTTGTTTTTGATGATTGCAACTACACTTTTAATCCCTATGCAATAAACAAGGCTGTTAACCTGTATAAGGATTTAAGCTTGGTTGTAAACAAGGTATTTGGGTTTGAGACGAATTATTATTCAGTGCAACCACAAGCTAGAGGTAAAGACGTAGTATTGAAGGAGTATACTTTATTTGATGTTGTAGATGAACAATGTGTGAAGGTAATGGTTCCTTCGAATCAATTTCCAGATAACCGAACAAATTATGATCCCTTCGGAATCCAGTTTGACGAACCGTTCGAGATTCATATAGATAAGACCTATTTTGAAAGCATTTTTGGAAGAGGCTCACAACCAAGGAAGAGAGATATTATTTACTTCCCTTTAACCAATAGGATCTATGAAATAAATTCTACCTACTTGTTCAGGGATTTCATGTATTCTCCAGTTTACTACAAAATAGAGCTTAAAAAATATAGTCCTAAGTCTAATACGTATTTCAAAGACCCTGCTTACAAAGAGGAATTAGATGGAATTACACTTACTACAGAAAAGCTATTTGGTGCAGAGGTTGAAGCTGAAGAGCAAAAAATAGCTAAGCCAGAGCAATACTCCGATAGTACGCAAAGAAGACAAGAGGACCCAACCAGGTCTTATATCTATAAGAATCTTCCTATAGTTGGGTATGATCTCAATAACAACTGGACAATAGTGTTTAACAACTACTACGATATGTCGGATGCTTTTGTTTCTGATTCAGAATTCGTATATCAGCCTAACAAGTATCGCGAAGCACTTAGGTATAAAAACAGACCTCTATTGGAGAGCGATGGTGAGGTATCCTACACCTGTTGGTTTAGTTTGAAGAACTATATTAATGAGGATAGCTTGGCTAAAAAACCATACTCTCCAGCACCAATCACAAAAGTCTCAGAGGATGCTAACCAAATTTTATACAGCTCTCACCCATATAAACACAATTTAACCCCATTTAGGCAATTTTCGGATAACCCGGAAGGGTATGTTGCAATTAGTACTGATGCTAACCATTCGGGAGGATTCAAGGTTCTAACTACCCCTGATGAGTTTAAATTTTCGGTTGCAAATCCAAATCTTCCTTATGCTAAGAATACTGCAAATTGGAAAATGCAAAAGGCACAAGCAAGGAATCTAATTGATGGAACCTATATCGATGGCTCTGGTTTGTTAAAAGGCATGAGGATAGACTTAGTGCATTCTGGTACCAACGATGCTGCAAATAATAATTATGTACAGCAAGGAAGCATTGAGATTATCTTAAACGATCTTACGTATGATTCCAGATTGCAATTTACTCCAGAGCAGGGAGAGTGGTATGGATTGGTTGTTAATATAAGTAACAAGTATAAGCAGATGGGAATTAACATCTGGAAAATGTCGTATGATCCAACAAATCCAGGTGCACAACAATCATCAGATTTAGTTAAAGTGCACGAAGATTATAGGACGTTAACCAAATCTTACATTTTTGATGCTCCCTCTGATATTGAGACAAACGTAAACAACCCATTCTATGGGACGGATAATAACGCTTACAAGATTTACACATCCCCGCTCCTTTTATCGAATGTAAGACTGTTTAAGAACATGATAGATATTGATAAACAATCAATTGTCCTTAACCAGAACACTGTAAGGGATGAACAACTAGCATATATTATAGATAACGCTAAACCACAATTGATCCTACCTAAATTCGCAAGAAATAGGTAATTAACAGAATTGATATGCCAAGAAGAAAACCGAAACCAGAAAGGGTAGTCGAAGAAAAGATAAAAGAAAGTCTTGATTCTATACTGCAAGATGAAAATCTTGATTTTGATGCAGTAACAGCAGATGAGCTTCCTAGGCTAAAAACCACGGAACTTATGAACTTTAGTGAGGCTACTCAAACTACGGGTACTGATGCTAAGGGAGTTCTTGATTCCATAGTTAAGTTTTATCTTGATGAGAACCTCATAGACCAAACCGATTACATCGAATACAAGAAGAAGATTGATTCGATGAACATCGCCTCTATGATGCTTCAACTTAAAACTGCACAGCACGCTATAACCAAGCTACTTGAAGAAATAGATCTTGGAAACGCCAATCCAAGAATGTTTGAGGTTCTTGCACAATTGCAATCTCAAATTATGCAAATGCCTAAAGACTACCAAACATATGTGCAAAAGATGGAGGATGGTTACAAATCAATAGCTACCCAATTGGAGGAAAAAAGCAATTCAGGATCATTTCAACTTGAACCTGGAGAAGACGGAAAGAATGTCTATAACCCATCCACTAACGAATCTGGGGGAATTAAGGTTAGAGGAACTAAGGGATTAATGGAGGGTTTAAGGGATATTATAGGGGCTGAAATTGAGGATGTAAGGGTTGAGGATGTTGACGATAACGCAGTAGTAAATGCTAAAAAGAAAGCAGAAATCGATGCAAGCAGAAACATCTCTTTGGATGAAGAAGATACTGGCTTGGAGGTAGAAGATGATTTATTTGATTAACAATGGCCGAAAAAGAAGAGAAAGATTCCAATTACTGGAGTACCAAAAGAATAGAGGAACTTCTATTTAGGGTTGAAGAGGAGGGGCTTGATTACAAGTCTGTTGATAACCCCTTTCATGATGGTGACCCAGAGCTTAAGATGTCAAATCTTTTGTATGAGTATACACAAGACGAGATTTTAGAAATGGAAAGATGCGCAAAAGATGTTGTTTATTTTTCTAAGTACTGTAGGGTCATGACTGATGACGGTCTTTTTTATGTAAAACTTCGTGACTACCAAGAATCAGTTCTCCGTGAGTATCAAGCTAATAGATTTAATATATTTTTAGCACCTAGACAGGTTGGAAAATCAATTACTTCAGCTATTGTCCTTGTTTGGTATCTTCTTTTCAATCACGATAAAAATGCAATGATCTTAGCAAACGTTGGTTCTACTGCAGAAGAACTGATGGATAAGATCAAAGCAATAGTAAGAGGTCTGCCGTGGTTCTTAAAACCTGGTATGGTAGTAAACAATGTGATGTCTATGAAGTTTGATAATGGGTGTAGAGCAATTGCAAAAACTACTACAAAAACATCCGCAATTGGTTTTACAATTCACTTTCTTTATATGGACGAATTTGCTCATATCCACCCAAATTTTATAGAATCGTTTTTTAGATCAACATATCCTACAGTATCTTCTTCTAAGGTTTCTAGAATTATTATTACATCAACCCCAAATGGAATGAATAAATTCTATGAAATTTATAAAGGTGCTGTTGATGGTGAAAATAGCTTTAATCCTATAAGGGTTGATTGGTGGCAAGTTCCCGGAAGGGACGAAGAATGGAAAAAACAAGAAATCGCTAACCTGGGTTCTCAAGAATTGTTTAATCAGGAATACGGCAACCAGTTTTTAAGTTCCTCTACGTTGCTTCTAGGATCTAACGAGCTTAAAAAAATTAAAGCAAACGAGGTTGAATATGAATGGAGGGACATTGATGTTCTAGAGGATGTTGGACTTCCGTATGACAATTTTAGATGGCATCCAAAATTCAGTTTGAATACTGATACTCTTTTCAATAATAGATTTGTTATTTCGATTGACTTAGCTGGTGGCGGAAAGGGGGATTTTACAGTTCTTAATATTTTTAAGGTGGTACCTCTGCCAAAAAAAGTAATAGAGGCCATGGATGATTTCCAAGATGAGTCTGACTTTTTCGGGCTTCTACAGGTTGGCATTTATAGGGATAATGAAATTGAGGTTGAGGATTTTAAAAAAATCCTCGAAGCCTTGGTTGTTAAGTTCTTCAATCCAGAAAATGTAAGGGTACTTTTAGAGATTAACTTTAAAGGTGAATTGCTTATAGACAAGCTCATTTTAAATGACGACTTTCCTCTCGAAATCTTTGTACACACAAAGCACACAGAATCTGCTAGGACGAGAAAGCCTGGTATAAAGTACAACGAGAAAAACAAGATGAAATACTGTGAGATTCTTAGATCTCAGATGAGGATGAATAGGGTAATAATAAACGAATCTACTTGGACTGTACCTGAGTTATTCTCTTTCGGTCTTAACACTAGGGGAACTTATTCAAGCCAATCTGGACACGATGATGTAGCAATGACGATTGTAAATCTTTCTGGGATGTTTGAATCCTCCGATTTTTATGATCTTGTTGGTGAATTGTATGATGAGCTTGGTGAATCTACCTACCGGGATCTTATAGATCTAAAGATGGAAGAAAATAGTGAGGATGGAGAATCAACCAAAGAGGGAGGGTTCTATAGCTCTTTCAGTCAGTTGCTCTAAATAATTTGCTTTATCCGATATATACAATTACTAACCGAGTAGCATACAAAAATGCTGGTTTTGGTTTAGATATATAGTAGGCAAAAATATCTCTTGTACAATAATGGCAAAGAAAATCAAACTGGATTTATCCCAATTTAAAGCATCAGGAGTCTATACGCTTGAGTTTGACGCTTCAGAAAACGTCATTCTTACGTCTCAGACTATAAGATTGGTGGTGGGATTTTCGAATAAAGGACCTTTTAATGCTCCCGTGTATTTACCGGATGTAACTACAGCGGTAGCAATTTTTGGTGATATAGATAAGACTTTAGAGGCTAAAGGATCTTACTTCCACCGCTCAATATTTGCGTGTTTAAATACTGGGCCAGTATTTGCTCTGAATTTGTTGAATTTGAATAATGATATAGATAGCCCTACAGCTGATGTGGTTAACTATTTTGGTTATTCGATTGATACTGAGCAATCTAACGGGGTTCTTACCTCCAGGCTATATTCCTCCTTCTATAATAAGGAGAGATTTTGGTTTGCTGATACCGATTACTTCTTAGCTACACTTTCTGCTGTAGATACTGGTAGACTTTTTAACCTTGTTAACCTTGGTAAGGAAGCAATAAGTGTCATTGTTAGGAAATCAACTGATGCGGTTCAACCTTTACAAGGATATGATGTTTTTGCCTTAGATTGGTATGGAGCGGACAACGTTCCTAGCTTCATGCACCCATATGATTACATTTCGGATTACTTTATAGATGTTATCTCAGTATCTGGAGATTGGACTGATTACGAGACACTATCTTTAGACCCTAAATGGAGTTCATACTTTACAAGAAATGGATTTATAAAAAGCCAGATCAACAATTTCTTATCACAACCTGATGTGAATATTGTTACTTCAACCACAGGATGTTTAATCCCAGATTTTGTTGACCTGAATGGTAATAACCAATACATCCAAACGCTTATTAACAATAATACTCCTTCTACAGGTTTATTCTGTGCTGTTGATGAAGATGCGATGGATGATATCTGTACTAATCCTTATAAGATTGACCTTGTAGGACACCACTTAATCGATGAGCTTACAGCAGATAGAGATATTGTTGATGCAAGACTTAATTTCTTAAGCTATGATCAGAATCTTACTGCTGATTACCTATATGCACAAAACGTTACAACAATAACAGATGCAGCTACCGGTGCTAGTGGATCATCACCAGATTCTATAAATGTTGGTACTCTACTAACTATCGGAGCTACCTCTACTTACGGTGTAGGAGCTACAGCTTTCGATGCTTATGATCCTTCTCTAAAATATGGAGGCTTACACTATGTGGTAACTAACAGTGGAGTTACTGGTGCGTCTCTCACTACAGCAGAGAAAAATGAATTGGTATCTTTTGCAACTCCAAGCGCTACCTCTTCGCCTTACATTGTAGGTAGAGTTACTGGACTATCTGGATTAACCGGTTCAGTTATAAACCAATTCTCCGAAAACGACCTAGTTAAACTAAGAGTTTCTGGAGTTATTCAGACTGGTGGAGAAGTGCTTCTAACATGGACACACCCACTTGATACTGCATCATATTCTGCTCAGGGAGTCTCTGTTACTCCATATAGCAATATGGTGGGGGCATCTGGAAAAATTTCTTCCGGCTATTATCAAATCGCATCTTCGGATTATTTAGATATTACAAGTGTAAATCCAGCAACTGGTGCAACAGCAGGTACACCTAATAACGTCTTAACTGGACAGCTTAGCACTGCATTCTACCAGGACCTTTTATATGGCGAGTTAGAGGATGGCGATCAGATTTGGTTAAACGATACCGGAAGTTCTGTAAACTATATTTCTTACCAAAGTACTGTTGATAGGGATCAGTTCGCGGTTTCGTATGCTAGAACCTTTAACAATGTTTCTAGGCAAAGTCCAGATCAGCTAACTGACTATCCTGCTTTCGGTACCGCATATGCATCTGATAATATAGGTGCTTCTGTTAGCAGCGATAAAACGGATATCATTTCTTCAGTAGGTTCTATTAACCAGTTTATCGACGTGATAACACAAATAGACCCAACTAACTTTACTATATCGTCTACACCATCATCTCCAATATCGGTTGGCGATCTTGTAGTATCCACCGACCAAGATATTTGTGAAACCGTTGGTAGTAATAGACAATATAGGTTAACGAGAGTTACCTCGGTTGCTCAAACCACTACGGCTAACGTTGTCCAAGTAACTACTGCTAGACCAGTATATTACTATGCAGGTAGTCCGATTCAAGTTCAGAAGTTTAAGTCAATACCTCAGTTCACTAGGTCTTTCGACTTCACATACCTGAATGGGTTTACAATGAGAGATTCTCACAGACCAAATGGTACGGATGCTAGAGTATCTGAACTATTAGATGTAATGTACAACACAAACATTGCAGCGACACTTGCTGCTAAGGACGTGATCTCGTTCAGATACATCGTAGATACCTTCAGTGGTCAGATTTTGCCTAACTCTAAATATCAGCTTAGTAAGTTGGCAATGATGAGACAGAAGGCTCTTGCTTTGATTAACGCTCCTTCGATGGAGCA
>Ga0208898_1001991_pt1 | contig 12904 bp, 23 predicted proteins | sample VirMetDEL_Mar_4_FD_184513 | JGI IMG/M metagenome (GOLD analysis project Ga0208898, IMG submission 184513) | Aqueous microbial communities from the Delaware River and Bay under freshwater to marine salinity gradient to study organic matter... | ecosystem: Environmental > Aquatic > Marine >...
TAACGGTATTTCTTTAGACCTTTACTTCAGACGTTTAAATTTACTTGAAGATATAGAGATTAAAGAACAGGAAGAGGAGCAAGAAAGCGAAATGAATTTTAGTTCACAGCTTGACGACTTATTAGCTGAGTTCGGAGAAGAGGAGAGCGAAGAGTGGGAGCTTATAGATAGCCGAGAAGTTGACTACGACCAAGAAGAGGAGTTAGACGCTCAAGTAATGGAATGGGAGGAGCAGATGAAGCCTAAAAAAAGCCTATTATCTAAGCTTATGGAGTTAGTAGGTACAGGAAGAGCGAACCCGAATAAACCGAGCGAACAAGATAGAGAGATAGACGGCTTTTATTTTAAGGTACGTTATAAATATGTAGGTAACGAAGCTCCTGAGCGCGACTTTTGTAAGGCAATGATGCGAGCGGCTAAGATTTACAAAAAGGAGGACATAGACAAAATGAGCATAAGCGTAGTTAACGCTGGCTTCGGAGAGTTCGGCGCAGATACTTACGACATCTTTAAGTTTAAGGGCGGTCCTCGATGTCATCATAAATGGGAGCGACGCACCTACGCGAGTTTAAAAAAGAACGCTTCAATAGGTTCTAAAGATACTTCACAAGTAAGCACAGGTAAAGCTGAGAAGTTTGGCTATAGAGTACGAAACCCGAAAGAGGTAGCTATGATGCCTAACGACATGAGATATAAAGGCTACAGCCCTAACAACCCTAACCGACCACAAGACGCAAGATAATGGCAAAAGCACTACTAATAACTAGAGACGATATAGTAAAAAAGACAGCGTTAAACGGAAACGTAGACGTTGACTTGTTTATTCAGTTCGTGAACATAGCACAGGACACGCATATACAGAATTACTTAGGTACTGACTTACTCGAAAAGATACAAGCTTTAATAGTAGCGGGAACTTTAGACGACGTTGCAAACGCGGACTATAAAGCCCTATTGTTAGACTACGTTAAAAGTATGCTTATTCACTGGGCAATGGTCGAGTATTTACCTTTTGCAAGCTACACGATAGCTAATAAAGGAATGTACAAGCACGGCTCCGAAAACAGTGAAACAGTAAGCAAAAACGAGGTAGACTTTTTAATCGAGAAACAGAGAAACATAGCACAACACTACACGCGGAGATTTATAGACTATATGTCTTTCAATCAAAGTAAATTTCCTGAGTATTATAGTAATAGTAACGGAGATATGTACCCTAGTAGCGAGAGCGACTTCGGGGGCTGGGTAATATAGATATATGAAGAGATACGAGCCAAAACAGACGAACGTAATTAAGTTAAAGAAGTACATTAAAAAGCTAAACAATGGCAGACAGCAGAATAAGTAATTTAACAGCAGCAACTAACGCAAGCTCAGGAGATGAGTTCGTATTGGTACAGAGCGGAGTTACTAAAAAGATAGACTTTGACGATTTAGTAGGTGCGTTTCCCACGGAGTTAGTTATAGCGTGCTCAGATGAGACTACAGACCTAACTACAGGCACTACAAAAGTAACTTTTAGAATGCCTTATAAGATGAATTGTACAGAGGTTAGAGCGAACGTTAATACAGCTCCTGTAGGCAGCACGATAGAAGTAGATATTAATAAAAACGGAGCTTCTATACTAGGCACTGTTATAAGTATTGACGCAAGCGAGAAAACAAGCACAACAGCAGCTACGCCTCCTTTTATTGACACCCCTACTTTAGAGGACGATGCAGAAATAACTATAGATATAGACCAAGTAGGAAGCACAACAGCGGGTAAAGGTCTTAAAGTAGTAATGATAGGAAGAAGAATTTTAACATAACATAAAACAAAATGCAATTTAAAACGGAAGAGATTATAAGCGGTTTACAAGGTACTAAAGTAGTAAACGACGCTACAGAGTTAACTCAGAACTTTGATACTATTGTGACTTTAGAGGACACGGTTTTTGCTTCTATTAAGATAGGAGGAGTAGACGTAAAGGGGGAATATGTAACAACGCCAGCAAATGCAGTTAAGGCGGGTGCAATTATTCGACCTACACAAAACCAAGTATTCTCAGGAGTTCAGTTAACTAGCGGAAGCGTAGCAATAGTATTATAAGATGTACACTTACGGAAATATGTATTTAATAAACAGTTATAGTTTTGGAGGAGGAGCAGCACCTGTTAGCCCTGACTTTACAATGTTGGTAAAGACTGACAACGCGGGTACAAGTGCAAGCGACCAGTTTACTATACCGACAACGGGAGGAGGGTATAATTATGATGTAGACTGGGGAGACGGAACAACCTCAACAGGAGTAACGGGAAGCACTACACACACTTTCCCAAGTGCGGGTAATTATACTGTAAAGATTAGCGGGGCGTTTCCTCGTATTTACTTTAACAATGGCGGTGATAAAGCAAAGCTGTTAGAGGTTCAAAATTGGGGTAATATTGCATGGACAAGTATGGAGCGTGCTTTTTATGGATGTTCAAACATGGATGTAACAGCAACAGATGTACCAGACCTGTCAAGTGTTACAAATATGTTTGTTATGTTCTTTGGTGCTTCATCATTAGTTGGTAATTCAAGTTTTGATAATTGGGATGTGTCAAGTGTCACGAATATGCGATATATATTTAATGGTGCTTCATCCTTTAATCAACCCTTGAATTGGGATGTGTCAAGTGTAACGAACATGGAATATATGTTATTTGGCGCTTCATCATTCAATCAAGATATAGGTTCTTGGGATGTATCAAGCGTTACGAATATGCAGAATATGTTTTATGGAGCTACATCCTTCAACCAAGACATAAGCTCTTGGAATGTGTCGAGTGTTACAAATATGGGTTATATGTTCTTTAATGCTACATCCTTCAACCAGCCGTTAAATTGGGATGTTTCAAGTGTTACGAATATGAGTGGGGTATTCAATAGTAGCGGTATGTCAACAGCTAACTATACAGATACTATTGTTTATTGGGCTAACTTTACAACAACGAACCTTGCACCTTACAACGTCAATATGTCAGCTCAAATATCAAGAACATTTGACACGTCACGAAGCGGTGGGGCTAATTTTGCAAACGCTGGAGCAGCACGTACATACCTAACAACAGCAACGCCAACAGGAGCGGGGTGGACAATATCAGGAGACACAGTAATTTAAAAAGATATGTTAAAACAGATAGTAGATAGAGATACATGGTTTATAGCCCACAACGAAGATTTAAGCGTTATACATTACGGCTTTTGCCCTAAAGGTACAGCGTTGGATAGCGGGCAGCCAATTATAGAAGAATTTGATAACGAAGCGGACTGGTTAATAAGATTAGCTGAACTAGGAATAATACCTGAAGATGAAAACTAGCACTTTTATAGGGTATATACTAACGAGCTTAGCGGTATTTCTTACCCCGATAGCTCCGTTAATGGTCGTAGTAGCTTTAGCAATACTTATAGACACGTTTCTAGGCTTATACAAGGCTTATCGTACTAAGCAGACTATAACAAGCCACAAACTAAGTAGGGTAGCTTTTAAAGTGCTTTTCTATGAGTTATTAATAGTTATACTATACCCTATAGATGTTTATATAATGGATGGCAGTATCTACGGAATAAGCCATTTATTAACTAAGAGTGCTTGTTTGTTACTCGTTTTCATAGAGGCTTTAAGCGTAGACGAAAACATACGCGCGATAAATAAAGACAAGGGCGCGGAGTTTTATTTTAAAAAATTACTACATTTGATCCGTAAAGGCAAAGAAGCTATTACAGATATTAAAAAGAAACTATGAGAATAGGCATAGACTGCGGACATGGTGGACTAGACGAAAACGGAAACTATGTAACAGCGGGAAAACGCTCACCTCACCCTGTAGACGGCAAATGGTTCTACGAGGGAGTAAACAACAGAAAGTACGGTATTGAATACGCTCAAGTTCTTGAAAAGTTCGGACACGAAGTAGTGTTTATTACAGACCCTTACGACTATAAAGATGTGCCGCTTTCGACTAGGGTAACTATTGCAAACGCTAAAGATTTAGATTTACTCGTTTCTGTACATTCGAACGCTGCTAACAATACTAACGCTAGAGGCTACGAAGTTTTTACTTCTGAGGGTAGCGGGTTTATAAGCAACAAGGCTGCGGACAACTGGATAGAGGAGATGAGCGAGACGTTTCCTGAGCTACGCAACCGAGGACACAAAAAAGCAAACTTTGCAATTATAAAAAGAACGACTTGCCCCGCTATATTATTAGAATTAGAGTTTCACACTAACGATGAAGCGGTAAGGTTATTAAGAAGCTGGGAGTTTCGTTTTAAAACTGCGTTAGTTCTAGCACGAACAATAAACAATTTATGAAAAAAAGGAAACCAGCAACTAAGGCGGTAAAGGAATACGAACAGATAAGGGTAAGAGTTTACCCCGATGAGTTAGAAGCCTTAAACAACCTCCGCAACCTTTGGAATACTGCAATAGATAACGGAACAGACCCTAGAGAAGTAAAACACGGCTGGATAAAATCTAAAGAGTCTAGCTTATTTATAAAGAACCACAACTACAAAGAGCCTGAAACAATAGCTATAGAGAAGTCGTTTAACGAACTACTCGAAGCGTTTAAGGACTACGCACCTAAATACCCTACTATTGTAAGGGAGAAAACTAAAGACGCTCATTTATTAGTAGTAGATCCAGCAGATATTCATATAGGTAAACTTTGCAGAGCGTTTGAGACAGGACAGGAGTATAACTCACAAATTGCAGTTAAGCGCGTTAAAGAGGGCGTACAAGGGTTGTTAAACAAGTCGCAAGGGTTTAACATTGATAAGATACTTTTAGTCATTGGAAACGATATTCTACACACAGACACGCCTAAACGACAAACTACAAGCGGAACGCCTCAGGATACCGACGGAATGTGGTACGATAATTTTCTCGACGGTGTTCGACTTTACGTAGACCTTATAGAGATGCTTATGCAAGTAGCAGACGTTCACGTAACATTCAACCCAAGTAACCACGATTATACAAGCGGGTTTTATTTAGCTCAACTTATTGCTACGCACTTTAGAAACTCGGGGAACATTACTTTCGATGTATCTATTTCACACCGTAAATATTTTACCTACGGTTTCAATCTAATAGGCAGCACACACGGTGACGGGGCAAAGACTAACGACCTACCTCTATTAATGGCACACGAAGCGAGCGACTGGGGTAAATGTAAACACAGATATATTTATACACACCACGTACACCACAAAACAGCCAAGGATATAATGAGCGTATGTATTGAAAGTTTACGAAGCCCTAGCGGTGCGGATTCATGGCATCACAGAAACGGGTACATTCACGCTCCTAAAGCTGTAGAAGGATTTTTACATCACCCTATTCACGGACAGATTGCCCGTTTAACACACTTATTCTAATGAAATACTTATTAATTATACTATTATTCGCTAGCTGTTCTCCTACGTGGCACGTTAAAAAGGCGGTAAAAAAAGGCTGGAAACCCGAAAAGGAGACGGTAACAAATAGAACTATACGACTTATTAAAGTTCACGACACTATTACAAACGATGTAATACGAGTTGACACGCTACACGAGATAGAAACACGCACTATTTATCAGGATAGACCTTTACTTAGGTACGAGACTAAGTTAATACGCGACACTATTAGAATAAAGGAGAAAGCCGATACAAAGCAAATACAGGCTCGTTTGCGCACTGAATACAAAAAAGCAATAGATACTATCAAAGCACAACAGAAACGCGTTAAATGGTGGCTTTATATGCTTATAGGCGGTGCGCTTGTTTATTTCCGTCGTTACTTATGGCGGGTAGTTAAATTTCTTATTTCTCAGATACCAATTTAACGCAATTTTATTTAGTTAGTTTTCAAGCAGTTAGAAAATAATTACAAAAAAGTTTGTAAAAAGTTACTAAAAAACTTGCAAGAACTAAATTCGTGTATTATATTTGTCAAAACAATTAAAAACAAATAAACATGAAAAAGCAAGAATTTTTAAACACAGTAGAAGTATTAGCGACTAAAACAACATTGTTCAACTTATCAAAAAAAGGCGAACACGCTGCTGCATACTTAGGTTGGACAACTATAGGAGAGACAACTGGACAAAATGAGAAGATATGGAGTAAGTATGGTAGTTTGAGTAATATAATTATTGCTAAAAAAGCATCAGAAGTTAACGCTATACTTGAATCAATAGGTATAGATAATATGAAAGCTTTTTCAACCAAATCAAAAGAAGCGTGTAGATTGAGAAATATATAACGCTAATTGTGTAACGCAAAATGTATAATTAAACAAATAAACATGAAAACAGAATTTTTAGATTTAGACTGCTTTTTAATAGAGTTCACCTACGAACATCAACAAGCAGAACCCGAGGTAGGTTATTTAGTTCCTTTTTGGAGCTGGGACGTTAAAGCGGTTTATGTAGTTTCAGACTTGATATTTGACGAATACGATATACTAGACATGCTTAGTGTAGAAGACTTAGGTAGAATAGACGACGAAATAGAGGAATACTTAAACAACAAATAGATGTTATACAAACTAAAAACAGAAACAAAGACTATTTACCGTAATAGTGCGGTAGAAGTCGCAAAGGTCTGCGGATGCTCAGCAGCCACTATCTATACTAGATTAGGTAGAAAAGGACAAAAGAGCGATATTATTAACGGAGTAGAAATAACAATAGTAGAGATATGAAGCCATTTATTCAAACAAGCATAGCAGCAGCAGTATTTATATTAGTAGCAGTATTAATTATTGCACTGCACAAAATAGAAAAGTACAAAGAACAAGTAGAAGAGCAGAAAGAAACTATCTACGAGCTAAAAGAGGAACTACACACCTACCAAGTGATGTACTTAAAATGTGCGGGTAACATTGAAGGAGATAATTACGAAGTGCAATACTTAGAGGGTAAACTTAAATTTTGTAAAACTAAATAACATGAGAGTAAGAACAAACGACGGAAAAGAAGGAACTATAGTAGAAAGAAAAACTAACCAAGTCCTTGTAAAGTTTAATAACGGAACGGTAAAAGGTTACCGCCCTGAGCAAGTTCAGGAAATAGGAAAGCCAGCTAACAACTTAAGACCTCCGAGCCGAGAGCGTGACTTGTTTCTCCTTAAGCTAGAAACGATTGAAGAGCTAAAAGAGAACGCCTCAACTTATTCAAACGACTACGCTAAAGGAATGGCAGATGCTTACGCATTAGTATTAGAATTATTTAACGAACTGAAATGATAAAATACAATAACAGCCTTTTAAGGCATATAGATGAGATATACCAGCGAAACAAGGAAGTAACAGCTAAAGAGGTTGCACACGTTCTAAACTGTACTTTAAACCATGCTAGAATGAGATTAACCGAGTTGAGGTATAGAGATGCCAAAGGAGAGTATAAGCCTTACATGGTATCTCCCCCGCCTAGTAGAGAAGAGAGATACCACGATAGTAACAGGTGGCACGACATAGAGGAGGACATAAAAGAAGTAGATGTAGACGAACTTTATAAAAATGCAATGATATGAAAACGATAAAAGTATTAAACCTATATGCTTGCCTTGGTGGCAACCGTTACAAGTGGGACGAGGTAGCACAAGAAGCGAACGTAAAAATGGAAGTAACAGCAGTCGAATGGGATGAGGAACTTGCTAAATTATATCAAGAACGCTTCCCAAATGACACCGTAATAGTAGCAGACGCTCACCAATATTTATTAGACCACTATAAAGAGTTCGATTTTATTTGGAGTTCCCCGCCTTGCCCTAGTCATAGCAAAATCAGACATCAAAAAGCGTGTTATTTTAATAATGATGTTTACCCTATAATATACCCTGATATGTCGCTTTATCAAGAAATCATTTTATTGTCGAAATATTTTAAGGGTGGGTATTTAGTTGAAAATGTATCTCCTTACTACACACCATTAATTGAAGCGAAAAGAAGAGGTAGACACTTATACTGGTGTAATTTTAACCTACCTAATATTCTTAGTAAAAGAGAACAAGCAAAAATAACAAGCGGAGGAAATGAATTAAAAAATCTTTCTAAATTCCATGACTACGACTTTACTAAATACAAAGGAACTCAAAGAACGGATAAAATAGCACGAAACCTTGTAGACTACGAAGCGGGAAGAACTATCTTTGAAACATACCTAGGAATAGAAAGAAAGCAAGATATTAACCAAACAACAATATTTGACTTATGAAAATAACACTAGAATTTAAAGACGAAGACGCAGAGGAAGCGTTAACAGCCTTAGACGGCTACAAATGGAAGTTAGCACTTTGGGACTTAGACCAGTATATAAGGTCGGAAGTAAAGTACAATACCGACTTAACAGAGCAAGCTTATGAAGCTTTAGAAAATTGTAGGTATAAAATAGTAAGATTATTAGACGAATATAACTTGAAACTAGATTAATTTATTATATTTGTACACGTTGCGCTCTCACAATAAGCAACAAAGGGATTTTAATTAACCCTCGTTATGAAATCAGAAGTGAGAGCCTGATGGATTAGCGAGGGTTTTTTGTTTTAGTAACTAATAAATAACAAATAAATGTTTAACACAAAAACAGCACCAATGGCGAACAACAGTAGCCAAGTGCAAAAAGGAGTAGAAGTAAACAAGGTTTACAGAACTAACGACTTATCTATTTTTAAGTCTATTGACGGGAACAGAGTTCCAAACTTACAACACATAAGAAGATTGTCTGCAAGTGTTGAGCAGTACGGAATGAAATGCAACCCTATTATAGTAAATGAAAGTTTTGAAGTTATTGACGGACAGCATAGATTAGCTGCTGCTAGAGAAGTTGGTACATTTGTTTACTACATAATGATTAATGGATACACCTTAAGAGAGGTTCATACATTAAATCTAAACCAAAAGAATTGGACGAAGAAGGATTTTATGAATGGATATGCTGATATGGGTATTGAGTCTTACGTTAAATTAAGAAAGTTTGTAGATAAGAATGATGACTTTACTTTTAACGATTGTATCGCATTTTGTTCTAATGTTACGGGAGGTAATCACAATGCAATTTCTGCTAAATACAAAACAGACAGAAGTAAAAATTTAAAAGAAGTATTTGAAGAAGGCACATGGATAGGTAAAGATTTTGAAATTGCACAAGATTGGGCAAATAAAATAAGAATGATTAAACCTTATTACCATAATTATACGCGAACTTCTTTTGTTGGTACTATGATTGGATTGCTATTAAATGATAAATTTGACTTTAATGAGTTTATGCATAAGTTAAGATTACAGCCTACTGCTATGGTTGATTGCGCTAATCGTGACCAATATAAAACTTTGATTGAAGATATTTATAATTATCGTTCAAGAAATAAGATAAGTTTAAGATATTAATCTTATATTTGCAAAGGGGTTTGCGGAGGCATCCCAGTAAAAGGTAACGACACCAGCCTTTCCCCCTTTTTTTTAAATTGGTGTCATAATAAAAATGGAGTCAATGAACAGCTATGAATTGTCGCGCGCGTTTTGGGATTACGCATTTGAAAATCCTGAGAAGATAAAACCTATCCACTCATCTATTTACTTTTTTTCAATCGAACATTGTAACCGTTTAGGATGGAAGCAAAAATTTGGCTTACCTTCTCAAATGGTAATGGAAGCAATAGGCGTCAAGAATTGGAGAACATACTCAAAAGGACTTAACGATTTAGTCGAATGGGGTTTTCTTGAAATGATAGAAAAGTCGGTTAATCAATACTCATCTAACATAGTTGCTATTGTAAATTTTACCAAAGCAGATACCAAAGCACTAGACAAAGCACTGCAAAAGCACAGTACAAAGCAAGGTCAAAGCACTGTTAGTATAGATAAACAATTAAACAAAGAACAAGAAAACAAAGAAGTAGACGAGGGTAAACCCTCTACTTTAAAAACCTTAAACGATAGAAAGATTGAGTTTGGTATTCTTGTTAAGGATTTTGTAGGAACATACAGCGACGATATGTGCAAAAGGTTTTTCAATTATTGGACAGAAAGTAATGTTAACGGAAAGAAAATGCGCTTTGAGATGGAAAAAGTATTTGATTTAAAGCGTAGATTAGCAACTTGGGCAAAGAACGACAAGGAATGGAATAAGGACAAAGAGCCGATTCAAGATAAGTTAGTAGAACACGTTAAAAAAGCTACGAATACATGATACTAAACAACGGACACAGCACAAAGTTTTTGACGGACTACCGCGACGGTAAGATACCTAAAGGCTTAAAACTAGGCTGCGCTTTAGATGATAACTTTGTTTACAAGCACAACCAGTTAAACATATTCCTGGGGCATGATAATGTAGGTAAGACGTATTTTCAACTTTGGTACTTTCTAGCACTAGCAACTAACCACGATTTAAGCTTTTGTTTATTCTGCGATGAAAACAGCGCGGGTAAGATAATGCGCGACCTTGTACAGATGTACTGCAATAAGCCCTTTATGGATTTAAGCCACAAAGAAATACGACGAGCGGAGATGAAGCTAGAAAACCACTTTAGTTTTATCGACAATACTAAACGATACGAGCCGCGGGAGGTAATAGACCTGTACTTAAACTCAGGAAGAGATACGCTACTTATAGACCCTTGGAACTCACTTAAGACAGATTTAACTTATTCTAGTAACTACGACGTATTGAACGAGCTAAAGATGGTAACTAAAGAGGGCAAGCACTCGGTATTTATTAACGCACACCCTACAAGCGCCAGCGGAAGGTTAGGAGCTGTTTACCCTAAAGACCATATGTGGAACGGGCAAGTACGAATACCTTTCAAGTCGGATATTGAAGGAGGTAAAGCATTTGCGAATAAAGCAGACGATTTCGTAGTTATACACCGATTGACGTCACACGCTGAGTTATGGAGATTTACTATGATTGAAGTAGCAAAAATAAAAGACACGGACACGGGAGGTAAGCCTACTTTTCAAGACCAGCCAATTATGTTAGACTATAACTTCGGTTTAGGGTTAACGGTTAACGGGGTGGATGTAATTAAACGCCCTCAGGCTTTTCAGCAGAAGATAGTAACTAACGAGCCGAGGGAGGACTTAAACAAATTTAAAAACATTAACTTTGATATTGAAAATGGGTTAGATGAAGACCCGCACGAGATATGGAAAACAATTAAAACGCCATGAGTTACGCAATAGATGTAGTATTAAGCAAAGGGGCTATAAGACTAGCAGCCGAGCAGTTAAAATTAATTAACGAGAAGGTAAAGGAGAAACAGCCTAGCCATGAATGGATAGAGACTAACAACAAATGTATTGAAGGATTAACTGAGTTGTATTATTTTCTCGTTTCTGTAGATAAGCAGTTAACCGAGACAAACAGGGAAAACTTTAACCAGTATAAGTTACTACTTGAAAAGGATAAGGAGATAGACGAACTTAAGAAACAACTAAACGAGGTAAAAGAATTATTATGAAAGTAACAGAAAACATTGAAATCACAAACGAGGACAACATGGCTTTAATGGCTCGCTATCCTGATAACTATTTTGACCTTGCAATAGTAGACCCGCCGTATCAAGATACGTTTAAAATAACTGCAAACGATAAAGCTGCAAAAGTGAATAAAAGTTTTAATTTAGATTCACTAAATGGCGCGCCTAAAGATAATTACTGGATAGAATTATTTAGGGTTTCAAAAAATCAGATTATATGGGGTGTTAATTATTACGATAAAATTTTTGGTAAGGGTCGCATAGTTTGGGACAAGGATAATACAGGTGTTTATTCGGATTGTGAATTGGCTTATCATTCATTTTCTGACGTTACAAGAAAATACAAGTTTAGATGGAACGGAATGTTACAAGAAGACATGAAAAACAAAGAAACACGCATACACCCAACACAAAAACCCGTAGCACTTTACAAATGGATTTTAGACAAATACGCAAAGCAAGGAGATAAAATTCTTGATACTCATTTAGGAAGCGGAAGCATCGCAATAGCGTGCCACGATTACGGATTCGAGCTAACCGCGTGCGAACTCGATAAAGAATACTACGACAAAGCAATTGAGAGAATACAGAACCACGTTTCACAACAAAGACTTTTTTAACTATGAGAGCTAAAAAGTGCAAAGTATGTAAAGAAAAGTTTGAGCCATTACGCCCGCTTCAGGTTGTTTGTTCTACCAAGTGCGGCTACGAATACACGAAACTACAAAAGGAGAAGCAATGGAAGGACAGAAAGAAGGAACTCAAAGAAAAGCTACTTACTCGCTCAGACTACTTGAAACTGGCACAAGCTTCTTTTAATGCTTACATACGTGAAAGGGATAAAGATAGAAGCTGTATTTCATGCGGAACGTATAACGGCAAGATGAACGCGGGACACTACATGAGCGTAGGCAGTACCCCTGAGCTTCGCTTTAACGAAGACAACGTACATAAGCAATGCGAACGCTGTAACACTTTCTACTCAGGTAACTTAATAAACTATCGAATTGAATTAATAAACAGAATAGGAGAGGAGCGAGTTAACAGGTTAGAGCGCAAAGACCTTGAGCCATTAAAGATGACTATCGACGAAATCAAGGAACTAACAAAAAAATATAAAAAACTATTAAAAAACTTGCGTAACAATTCTAAATAACTATATTTGCATAAACAATTAAACTTTTAAACATGAAAAATTTATTTAAAGCAATTGCTGATTTTCAGCAAGAAGTACCAACAATTCACAAGGGGACAAAAGGCTACGGCTATTCATACGCTGACCTCCCGACTATCTTTGAAAAGATTAACCCTTTATTAAAAAAGCATGGCTTAGGCTTCATGCAGCACTTAGGAACTAAAGAAGGCGTTAATTATATTGAAACAATTATCTTTCATATTGACAGCGGG
>Ga0208898_1001995_pt1 | contig 12899 bp, 12 predicted proteins | sample VirMetDEL_Mar_4_FD_184513 | JGI IMG/M metagenome (GOLD analysis project Ga0208898, IMG submission 184513) | Aqueous microbial communities from the Delaware River and Bay under freshwater to marine salinity gradient to study organic matter... | ecosystem: Environmental > Aquatic > Marine >...
AAGAAATGACTTCAAAGGAATTCAAAATAGAAACAATGTCTCTTACTGGGCATAAAATTTTAGTATAAGGAAATAGTGCTTTAAGAAAATTAGTTTTCTTTGTCCAACTTCTTGAACTATCAAAAATGAATGGTTTCTCTATGTGTTGATAATAACCTTCAAAAATCCCATACATTAGATTTTTTCTTTGTTCTTCAGAAACTGTAAGATTACTTTCTGCACCAGTCACAATATCAATTGAAGATCCGGTGAGTGCTTCTACTGGTGATGCGATATCAGCATAAAACTCTGGATTTTGTTTAAGAATTGCAGACAATAATGTGGAACCAGATCTTGGAAGTCCCGAAATAAAATAATAAGATTTCATAAATCAAGATTGAGGATAATTAATACTACCTTTTGGAAGTGCAATTAAATTAAACGAAATTGAAATTCTTTCTTCATCGTGATTGTTTGTTTCTACAGAATGAGGAAGATAAGCAGGAAAGAGAATAATATTACCTTCTACGGGTTCAATACGAATACTTTCTCCAGTGAATTGATTCTTCTGTGAAGTCAAAGAACAACCTTTCCACATTTTGTTAATTGCTGGATTTTGTATCACTAGTTTTCCACTTTCATCAGGTGCTAAAAGATAAAAAACACCAGAGAACACTTCACCGTGTACATGTTCAGAATTCATACACTGACGACTATCATTAATATTCAACCATGCTTCTGTAAGTGCAAGATCACAATCCACAAAATCAAGATCTGCAACTGCCTTAAATCCCATTTGGCAGATATATTCAAAGAGTGGACGAAGTTCTTCTACTCCTTGAAGTGTACTTGGTGATTGATAACCAGCAATATTTGATCGTGGTGTTTCTTTTGTTGGATTTTCTTCTTTATAAGTTCTTACTGCATTCAGAAAGATTTCTTTATGTTCTTCAAACTCTGGATATTCTGATTGCCACAGAGGTACAGAATAAATTGGCATTAGATTCATAGTTTTTTCAGGCAAGTTTTAACTATTATAGTGTATATAGATTCAAAAATCAAGTTCTTGCATTTCCATAAGGAATAACTTGAATATTTTTATCAGTTTTAAAATTTCTCCACATATCCACAACTATGCTTTTTTCAGGAATATCACAATATAATTTATCTTCTTTGAAATATGTAGTTAAAGAACTATGTGCTAATAAAATTACTGAAGGTTCAGTTATTGTATTGTTTTCAACTAAAGGGTCGATATATTTTGGCAATATTCCAAGTTCTTCACAATAAGTTCCAATTAAAATACTATAACTGCCATCAATATAAGGAACATCTGGTTTGTATGCTTTTCCATGAATAACGACTGGCATGTTATTTTCTTTTGCAAGGTTTACCAATTTAATAGCAACATTTCTTGCTTGCATTTCACGAGTGTGCATAATAGCACCAAAAAAATCATAACCCAAATCCAATTTCTGAGAAAGATATTTAAGTGCAATATTATCTCTTGGATGACAAGCACCTCCATCGCCCATTCCAGCCTTCATATACTTTGAACTTATAATTCTATCGGTTGATTTGCAAAGAGCCTCCGTAACTATATCCACATTAATATTACCTTGTTTTTCCGCAACATCTTGTATCATATTCACAAAAGATAATTTTGTACTGATTAATGTATTATAAAAAACTTTAATACATTCGCATTCATCCCAATTTGATACAACTATTGGAGCATCATTTTCAATTACTGATTTATATAAAGAAATAAGAGTATTCACTTCTTCAGTTTTTTCTCCAGTTTCACTTCCCAAAATAATTAAATCTGGATTCACCATATCATACTTCACAGAACCCATTGCAATAAAATATGGATTATAAACAAATTTTGGATTCGTTACATACTGAATTAACTGCTCTCGGACTGTTCCAGGAAGAACTGTAGAAATCAATACAAGAATTTGATTCGAATTCATGTATTGATTTGCTTCTTGAATTACATTTTTAACAATAGAGTAATCAAAGTCTTTTGGTGGAAGATGTGAAATAGGTTTTCTTCCATCATACTCTGGGTCATGTGGAGTAGGTACTGAAATAAAAACAATATCTACATTTGAAACTGCTTTTCGAATAGTGGATTCAATTTTTATTAATTTTGATGATATATTTTGAATATCATATCCTTTTACGGAGTATCCATTTTCTGCAAATACTTCTGCACAAGGAAGTCCAAGTTTCCCAAGACCAATAAATGATAATTTCATTCTCTCTCCAAATCAAGTGTTACACAATGAAACCCACCACCAAGAGTTCTTTGATGCCTCATTGGAAGCATAGCACATTCTATTTTATATTTTTCTAATTCTTTTCTAAGATTATTCTGGTTCTCTTCAAGGACAACCAAATTTTCATTAATTGAAAATAAATTCATATTAATCCACTTCGAAGCATTATTATAGTTCATATGATAACCAATGTCAACTGGTTCTGGGCACCATATTGCATCCCAATCGCAGAAAGGTTTAGGTAGTAGACTTTTGTCTTTAATTCTTTCTGGATTAAGAAGCATCAGTCCTTCTCTTAAAAATGCTATCGTACTATCAATATGAATATAACTATATACTCCTTCAAGAGCATGGACTTTTACTTCTTTTCCCAATAATTCTTGAAGTAGATGTGCTCCCTTTTTATTTCCAGTATTGGATACAAGATACAAAATATCATCATTAGAACGAATAACATTAGCAGCATCAAAAGCAGGAGAATATTCTGTAAGTGCTAAAGTATCTTTATCACCAAGACAATTTAAGTCATAAAGATTATCATCATAAGAGCAATCAATAGATATTGGATTATGTAAGTATTTCTCAAATGACTTCCACTCATTATGTCTTGCTTTGATTGGCATTGGTGTTGCAAGAGTTAAGTCTCCATGAATAAAAACATTATCTCTTGGGCAGTAATTATAATATTTTGGATTATTTTTTTCTGGACGGACAACTTCTATATTTTGAGATTGTAAAAAAGAAACGAAAGTTTCTAAATCCTCATTTGCTTCTTCAATAACTTGATTTGGATATTGTCCAACTGTAATATTAGATATATCGCATTTATCAGCATAATTAATTGTTCTTACACTTAAATCTATTTCAGGAACCTTTGCTTCATCTGCAATTCCAACAATAACTTTTTTTAATTGAGACCATTCATTTTGAGAAGACATTATGAATAAAATATATTTTTCTTTATTTTTTTCTTATAATTGACTTTTTTTATCATTTCGCAATCATTAGGTTTTCCATAAGTAAAAAATTCCTCTAAAGTAAATTTATGATGTTCATTCTTCCACCAATTATAATATAAATCTCTACAATTTTTAAACCAACCTCTTGCAGTTTGAGTTAAATCATAATCACTACCCAAATCTGGATTATTTGTGATTAATGGTATTGAATATGTTTTTCCACCTTCAAGGATAAAACTATCCACCATTCCATATTGTTTTTTATGTCTTATATCATTAGTTCTAATGTTTAATTTAAACTTATTACCAATACAGTGAAGTTTAATAAGTTTTTTTGCATAATCACGATGTATCAGACAAGGACCAAATCCATGATTATGATGAACTGGATGAAGAAAAAATGGAATAATTTCTTCATTTTCAAAACCTAACTGAATGCAGTCCCAATTCTCCGGAATGTTATTCATTAAATATTCCCAATCAAAATTCCAATACTCAATTAAAGACAAATCATAATCATCTTCCATCATGATCATATATTCATCATTGGTTGCTTCTAACCAATTTTTAATCATCTCTAGATGAGTGATTGAATTTGCAACAGCAGCAGAACCAAAGGATAATGATTTGTCCAATACCAAATGCTCCCATTTATATTCTTCTGTAGAAAGATATTTGGTAGCAGAGACTCTGTGATAATCTTTGATACCCCAATAATCAAATTGAGATTCCATATATTCTCTACGATCGGTTCTGTGGTTTAAATTTATGTAATAAATTGTAGGGAGACCTTTAAGTTTATTTTGAAGATTCATTGAAATACATCCATTATCATTAAATCCGGATAGTTATTATAATTCCATTTTTTTGAATGGTTTCTAATCGCCAATGGAAGTTTTTCTAATCCCAGTTTTGCAATTTCTGGAGTCATATAATAATGGTATCCAATCATATCTATATTCTGTTCCATCCAAGGTTGATTTGGACTTCTTCCGTCATAAGACATTTTTTTCATTATATCATAATCTTCTTTATTTTGCAAAAGAATTGCACCACCTCTTCCAAGACTTAAATGCTTTTTATACTGAAAACTCAAACACATATATGTATTTTCAATATATCCACCTTGCTTCCAATAAACTGCAGCATCTATAATGTTAGTATTTCCAAGATAATAAAAATCTTTCCATTCTCGATATTCAAACTTCCATTTGAGATTTAACTTTTTGCAAGTGAATGGAATAGAGATATATGTATGAGATGGAATAATAATATTATTATATCTTTCATACCTCAAGCAAAGTTCTATTGCATGAGTGCAGCAGTCTGTTGCAACTGCATATGGCGCATTATAAAACTTTGCTATTTGTTTTTCAAATTTATCAATATAATCAAACATATATTCCAGTAATTTGCATAGTGTATCTATTCTCTTTACCTAAGTTTGCTGCCATATGTGGAGTATCATTTTTCCATAAAACATAATCTCCTTTTTTCCAGTTAACTATTGGAGTTTCACTTATTTCAAAATAATGACCAGATTTCCAATCTTCTAAAAATACTACTGCTCTACCAACATTATCAGTTGATTTTAAGTTCATTATTTCTCTATACTTTATAAAGGTATCACTATGTTCAGGCATTATAATTCCCGGTGTCATACAGTATAATGTAATTCCAGAATTTTGTAAAGGAAATTTTTTAGAAACTTCATAGCACCATTCAGGAATTTCTTGAGATTGGTCTCTCATTAATCCAGTATATCTTTCATAATTATGACCCAAAGATTTCCATTTATTAATAGTCTTTTGGTCATTAAAAGGTTTGTTTACATAAGTTAGATTCTTATATTCTTTGATTATGTCTTTAGGTATTTTTCCAAATTCAAATAAGTTTTTCATATTGATACATTAATAAATTGCAATAGATTTTCTTAAGTTATAACAATTCCTAATGATGGTATTAAAAAAGTCACTGTAAAATCTAATCAGTTTTTTAATTTCCTCCCAAGTTTCCAACCATCACCAGGACATTTTACTACAAATTCTTCTTCTGAAAGAAAGTTGTCAATGATATTATAAGTCATTTTAAGTATAATTTAGAGTTGATTTTGGTTTTGGTTTTATAGTAAATCTATAATCTATATTGAAAGTTTGACGAATACCTTTTGTTTGTGGATAAGTGCCATGAAGAATATGATTTGGAAAAATGAGAAGAGTGCCAACTTCAGGGGAAATATGATGCACTCCAGACACTGGATTACTTATATAAGGACTTGATGGATTTGTATGTAGAATTAAAAATATACTATTAGCATTTGTCTCTACTTTTTCTGGCATATTTAAGTATAAAACAACTACAACACCATTTAAAATTCCATCGGAGTGATTATGAACTGTATGATAAGATCCTTCTTCACCAATTACTGTCCAGGCAGTTCCTTGCTCAATTTCAATCTCCTCATTTCTTAAAAGTGATGCTGCCTTTAATCGTCCATGTATTTCTTTTTTGAATTTTTTTTCTATAGCATCATACTCTGAGTTTTTATGAAAAAACGGAGGGTCTCCTTTCTTTTCTATCCAATATTGCTCTGCATTATCTCCAGTCGTGCTATATCCTTTTTTATCTTTATATAAAAACTCTAGATGATTATTGAGAAATTCTTTAATTTCGTTGAGTAATTTTGAATTTAATTTATCTTCAATAACCCAACTTGTTCCAGTTTCAATGATATTCATAAATTATAAGTTATAAAAATACAGGGTACAAAATACAAGTCACAAAGTACAAAGTTCAATAAGTCACACACCTGAAGGCACGGACACAGCGAGTATTCGTCTTAAAGTCGTCGACGATACTACCATTAGTGAAGCACACAAACCATGCGGCGCAGCTACTGTACTCTGTACTACTCCAGTAGGTAGTGGAGGAGAACGAGTCCCAATAAGTTCTGCAACAATATCCTGGATTCCGAAGTTGACCAAGAGTGGGTACAAACCATCCGGTTGCTGAAGTACAATTAGTTGCGGTTGTAACGGCATCATTACGAGAGTACCAGGTTCTACTCACTTCACTAGATGCAGGTGCGACGATCCAAATGATTCCACCAGATATACAGATTATATTTCCTCCATCAGATTCTGGTTCTCCTAATGGAAATCTATTTGTAACTTGCCATATTGTTGGTCCTACAATGACTGGCATATCAACCTCCTAGAACATCAAAGAAATCATGAGGAAGACGACAATCTGTTGCAACTTGTTTCAGTTCTGTTACAAGTTCTTCTGGAATTGTTTCATTTGTTTTCAATACATCCCAGATTGTCCTAAAGTCATTATACATTCCCAGATCTAATTTTGCAATTGCTGCAGGGAATGACATTGCAAGAATTGGCATTGTTTGCATAAGTGATGCAACAAACTGATTGAATTCCACAGATTCAATTAAATATTTCTTAAACTTCACCCACATTATAGGTGGTGGAGGTGGAAGTTGATTCTCTGGTCTATAAGTATAGATTTTTTTCTTTGTGTCTATTTCCGCTTTTGGTAATGGTTTTCCAAATTTGGCAGAACTTCTATAAGGAACATCATACTCTGTAGTATCTTCATCTATGGGAAGAATGATATACTTCCTTTCTTTTGAATACCACACAGATTTGTGTGTCTCTGGATCATAATCATAATTTACAGAAATCCAACAATTAGTTTCTTCATCAAAAGTGAAGTTTTCATCATTAGAAAATATTTCAATCTCCTCCACAAGCATTTCATCAATTTTTTCAATTTTTATCTTTGGAACTGGAGGGACAAATGGTCCTTCCCAACCCCAAAGATGAAGTTCTGCATCATCAATTTCCCTTAAGTCCCTACGGATTACTTTATTTTCAAATCTCCAGTAATCTGGAAGTTCTTGAGGACTATTTCCTGTAGGAGGACAATACAATTTTTCTCTTTCCATGTATAGAAATTAACTCCTTTTTGTTATTTATAAAATTAAACTGCGGTTGCGGATAAATTACCAGAATCATCAACAATCAAACGATATTGAGTGCCATTTGGTGATGTTAAAATTACACCTTGAGATGTATTAACTCCAACTCTAGCATCACCTATAACATGAAGTTTTGCTTGAGGATTTTCTGTCCCTATACCAACATCACCACCAGAATCAACAATGAATTGGGATTCAAAACTATCATTATTGACGGCAAATAATGTAGAACTATTATCTTTTGATACTGAGAAATATTGAGCACTAGAATCTGACTCTTCAAAACTCAATGATCCTAATTCATTAGTATATGCCTTAATTAAGGTATCATAAGTTTGTCCTAGTCCTGTTGAAATCAGAATTGAATCAGTAACATCTAGATTTGCTCTTGGTGATGTGGTTCCTATACCAACATTAGCAGTTGTATGAATTCCTATTGAAGTCACTACCCAATCATCATCTGCACCATCTGCACTACCAGATGAACCAGATGAAATACTAATATCAACTGTAGTTCCATTAACTGCAAAAGTGTTTCCTGTGCCAATAAAGTTTAATGTTGTAAATCCAGTTCCAATGACAGTTCCACCAGATTGAATACCAACGCCAGATACAACATTGTCTAGATACTGACCATCACCATAATAAGTAACGATACCAGAAGTAGCAGTGATAATACCTGATGATATTTGTACTGTTCCTAATGTACTAATACCAGAAACACTTAAAGAAGTAAGAGATCCAATACCACCAATTACATTAGTGGCAGTAGTTGCAATACCAGCAGTTTGTGCAAAGGCAACATTAAGATTTGATTCTACAAAACCATCAAGATTAAATGCAGTTGTAGCAAATGATGCAGTAGAAGCAGTGCCAGTTAAGTTTCCTACAAATCCACCATAATAAGTAACGATACCAGAAGTGGCAGTTATAATACCTGATGTTAAATTAATATCACCAGCAACGGTCAGTTGTGCTGTTGCAACTGTTGTTCCAATACCAACACGATCATTAACAATATCTACAAATATATTATTATCAGATACTAAATCACCAGTTTGTCTTGTTCTATCTGACATCTTAAAGACTTTTTAGTTATTTATATTCTTTACCATTGGTTCCTCATCAACAACTACTGATTATTCTCACTTTCTGTCCATTCATCAGTGTTTAGAATATTTAAGATCTCTGCATGTGTATAAGGACCTTCAAGTGTTGTGAGTGTTGAAATAAACTCTGGTTGTTCATTATCCCATTTTACAAAAGTTTTATCTCCAGATACACTGCGTCTTAAAGTATTGAAATTTGTTTCACATACTAATGAGAAATCAATCTTATCAAGTTCTGTTACAGAAAAAATTGCATATTTTCTATGATTGATCATTGTTATATACTCCTGTATATTTTTAATTATTTAGAGACCATAACGACTCTTATGAGCATTGTAGTTTTGTTGGATTTCTTGTGGTGTGAGTGCTCTGTTGTATATCTTTAAATTAGATAAATTACCAGTAGCATAGTTAATTCCATTTCCCCCTCTCATTAAATTCAAAGCACTATCATTTGTTATAGTTCCTGTCAAATTTAATGTAGTTGATGCCGCAACACTTCCTCCGTTCCCATATAATGTAAGTAAAGAACTTGACCAATTAAATACTCCAGTTATGTTCCACCAATTACTATGAGAAATTTGAATAGATGTGGAATTGGAGGAACTGCCATTATATACAGAAACACTCATTATTTGTGTTGCTCTTACATATCTAAAAGTAAAAGGATAACCACCCGCACCAGACCATTTTTCTACAACATCATTATTACCGTTCTGTGTATTATTTTGAGTTGAATTTAAGTATATCCAAAAATCAACTGTGTAATTATCCGTAATTGAAAAGTCAGTAACTCCAGTCACATCATTAATTATGCCATAATCATTAGTTCCATCAAAGGTAAAATAACCTACATTAGAACTTGTATGTCCAACACCATTATATAAAATTGCTGTATTATTGTTAGGACTTATATCTGTTAATACTGGTGCTTGTTGAGTTTCTGTAGTTGATAATGATAATTCTGCTCTGGTGGTGTGAAGAAGTTACTGGTGTATCTTGCGACTCCTATTGTGATGCGGACATCGTCGAGATACCCGTGGTAGTAGCTATTAGCAGCTCTGTTTGTTCCAATTCTTAAGGTTCCGTTGTCATAATCTCCCTCCTCATCCGTAAAAGTAGAATTAACCTCCGTGCCGTTTATGTACATCCGATATATACTGGTGGAGTCTCTCGTAATAGCCACATGGTGCCAAGTATTTAGGGAGGGGAATGTAGCCGAAAGCAAACTGCCTGAGTATCCAGTGAAAAATTCCAAATTTGTCCCACCTCTTAGTTCCCAACTCTCATCATCACCATTATTTCCACCTGAAAGTAAAGCCTCACCCGTTGCGGTGCTTGAGGCACGCATCCATAACTCAATGGTAAGCTGAGAATTTTCATACCAAATAAACGAAGAATCAGATGCGGTTAAATAATCCCCACTCCCATCAAAATACATTGATGCTCCACCAAACTTATTTTGCGTGGTGGAGATCTTTGCGCCACCAACAGGTGTTACGGTATGACCATAACTACTGCTATCAGTAAAAGTAGTACTATTATTATCACCATTACCATTCAATAGTAATGAGACATTATCTGCATAAGGTTCTGCGCCAGTGATTACTGTTACAGAAGTCGTAACACCAGTATAAGACTTTGGATTAGCAGCATCAAAGTACAGAACTAATCCATCAGTAACTACACTTGGATTATAAGCAATTCCCATTTCTCTCTCAGTTCCTCTTCATTTTTATATTTAGGTTAAAGTCCATAACGACTCTTATGAGCATTGTAGTTTTGAGTGATTTCTGATTGAGTTAATGAGTCTTTATAAATCTTTAAGTTTGATAATGCACCATTAAAAGGATTACTATTATCGGTTCCTGATGCACCAAATTTTAATGATGCCTCATTGTTTTGGATTTTTGTACGATCAGGTGGAATAAAATCTTCTGTGTATTTTGCGACTCCTTTGGTGATACGGAAGTCGTCTATGTAACCATTAAAGAATCTATCGTAATAACGACCACCAGCTTGATTAATCCCAAAATGGGCTCCCAGAATTAAATCATTTTCATTATATGGATTACTATATATAGATCTTATTCTGATATTTGTACCATTAACAAAGAAATAAAAATTTGACCCACTCCTGGTCCATGCAATATGATTCCACTGCCCTCTAGTTATGCTTGCACTTGAAAATGTAGTTCCACCACGACTTTCTTCAAATCGTATACTATCAATACCTCCAGATCCATTCACTACATAAACTGCGAGTCCTCCATCAAATAGAGGAGTATAATTATTAGATTCTGGTCCTATACGAAACACATACCCCTCACTAGATTGATTTTGATCAGTATACATCCAAAACTCAATCGTAAAGTCTTCATCCTCCATAGCATAAGAAGGATCAGTTCCACAATCAATATAATCATCAGTGCCATCAAAGTATAATGATGACCCACCAAACTTATATTCTGCTGTAGAAATACCAGCACCACCATAAGCAGTTATAATACCAGTATGATTATTTTTACTGGAGTCAATGATATTCGTACTACCATTATCACCATTTGCATTTAGGATAATAGAAGCATTATCAAAATATAAATCTCTGTTCAAGTCTGCACTATAATCATAACTAGGATTTCCGGGAACAGCATTTACATAAGGAGTATAAACATTCCCAGAACGAACTAAGGCATAATGATTCCAAGTGTTAGTTGTGATTCCTGATGAGAAGTCTGCGTTTTCTACAATATTAAAAAGATCTAAAGAATCTAAAGATGATGGTTGTGATGTATATCTTCCTTTTAGAGCATTATAGTTTCTTTGGATTTCTGATGCTGTGAGTGCTTTGTTGTATATTTGTGTTGATGCTATGTTTCCATTAAAGGGATAACCACCAAAATTTCCATAAATTCCAATATATGCCAATCCAGTTGAGTTTTGAGTCACAGTGCCTGTTACATTTTGAGTTGCCCTTAGAACACCATTTACATAAATCTTTTTTTGAGATCCATCAAAAGTTGCTACAATATTATTCCATTGATTATTTACTACTCCAGCAGTTGTTGTGTCAACAAATAAATCCTGTGAGGACAACCCAAAGGTGCGATAATAAATTGCATTATTTCCAGTAGCATTATAGAATAAAGAGTATTGAGTATTCACAGTACCATTCGTTGTTTTTTCAAACATAAAACCATTTTGATTATAATTTGTAGAATAATTCCAAGAACTTATGGTCATCTGATTGAGTGATAAATTTGTGCCAGGAACTGAGACACCATTATTCACCCCATCAAAACTCAAAGACCCACCATTAGCACTATCATAAGTTGCTCCATTAATAGTTCCATCATTACTATTAGTTGTTAAATCAAACCAAGTGTTTCCAGAACCAGGATATGAAGCAGTATTACCAGCATCAAGGTGTAATACAAGACCACTAGTAACTATTCCCGCAACAGCAGGATGAGTAGCAAACCCAACAGAATACTGAAGTTTATTTGTAGCAGTCTTGATTGCCCAACCACCAACATTACTAGTATTTCCATAAGATACTAATACATCACTTGTTTGGTCACTAGAGGAATTCATCCAAAAATCAATCGTAAAATCACCATCAGTTAAGTTTACAGATTCATCATAAGGAATCTCCATATAGTCATTAGTTCCATCAAAGGTAAAATAACCTAAATTAGAACTTGTATATCCAACACCATTATATAAAGTTGCTGTATTGTTATTAAGACTTATATCTGTTAATACTGGTGCTTGTTGAGTTTCTGTAGTTATTACTGTAGTTGATAATGATAATTCTGCCGTTGGTGGTGTGAAGTTGCTGGTGTATCTTGCGACGCCTTTTGTGATGCGGTAGTCGTCTAGATAGGCATTCAAATATTCATAAAGAACCCCCTGTGATCTACCGATTACTGGAGGATAATAAATCATGTTCGCAGTAATTGTGTTTGTTGCTTCAGATTGCCCATTGACCCAAATCGTAAATGTGCTGCCATTCCTTGTTAAAGCAATATGAGTCCATGTATTTTTTGATATAACATTGTTTGGTGTACCAAAACCGTCCAAACCATTTCCGTGCCAAAATCCTATAGTATCGTTAGCATCGTCAATTCTCCAACTCATTCCAGTATTGTTAGTGTCGTAGGCATGTCGCTGGGAAAAAACTATCCCATACGCTCCTCCCACCCAATAGATCCAACATTCAATCGTAAAATCCCCAGTCCCAAAGTTGAAAGCACTTTCGTCGTCTGGTAGAGACAGGCAATCACCACTCCCGTCAAGATATATTGATGCTCCACCAAACTTACTCTGTGCAGTGGAGATCTGTGCATTATCAACAGGTGTTACGGTATGACCATAACTACTGCTATCAGTAAAAGTAGTACTACCATTATCACCATTACCATTCAACAGTAATGAGACATTATCCGCATAAGGTTCTTCAACTGTTGTTGTTACTTGTGTTGTTACAGAAGTCGTAACACCAGTATAAGACTTTGGATTAGCAGCATCTAATACTAATGAAAGGTTCTTATTTGTAGTGATTTTTGGATTA
>Ga0208898_1001996_pt1 | contig 12893 bp, 20 predicted proteins | sample VirMetDEL_Mar_4_FD_184513 | JGI IMG/M metagenome (GOLD analysis project Ga0208898, IMG submission 184513) | Aqueous microbial communities from the Delaware River and Bay under freshwater to marine salinity gradient to study organic matter... | ecosystem: Environmental > Aquatic > Marine >...
CTCAGCAGGCACGAACTTCGCCACAATGCGGCTCAAGTTCGAATCATAGTACACCTTCTTGAACGTACTTCCCGCCAACGGAAGATAAAACAACATCTGATCCATGTCAGGCGTGTACTCTTCCATCACATTCGTGATGTAGTAGTTCATAAACTGCTTAACACGCGACGCCTGATCCACCTTGTCACGAGTCTCTTTACCCAAAACTACAGTCCGGACAGGACCCGAAGCAGGCAATAACTCGTTAAACGCCTGCGCCTGAAACTGAGTAGCCGCCTCGGCCAACAACGGGTGAGTCACCCCAGAGGCTCCACGAAACGGCTGCGTCCGCTCCTCATAAGCAAACCCAAGCAACTCCAACCCATTGGAATACGTGTCTTCCCACTCCTGACGAGATGCCTTGTTCGACTCGAACTCACTTACCAAATCACCAGATATACGAGCTAACTCCATATCAGACAGCGTTTCAGCCAAGTTCTCATCAAACCCGCCCTCAACCATCTCCGCCATCGGCTCAAAGTCAACCACAACGTCGCCGTTCTCTTCCTCAGTGATCTCTATCTCATCCCCAAGGTCCGTGAACAACGGCTCTTGGCCAGAGTCAGGTATCTCAAGCTCCAACTCCGCCGCCATCTCACTCTCGTCAAGCTGTGACGGAACCACTAATCCCGCAATCGGTTCTCTAGCCATTAGCTACTCCAATCAATAATATGCCCGTATCCTAGCAGATTCTTCACCATCTTGCCAATCATCTGTTGGCAACTGCACAAAATTACCCTGACGATACCGCATCAACGCCTGCGTCATGCTGTCAACCAAGTCGTCATGCTCCCCATTCGGAAACGCCGCTACTTCCTCAATCATCTCATCCGCAAACGTCGTATCAGGTGCCCAAACCATACCAGCCTCAAACAACGGACTCACACTGTGAACACGCGTCACCTTGTCATTACCACGACTAGGTGTGAAATTTACAACAGGTATCCCCATGTTCCGCAATTCATGCGTCAAAGGCATACCACTCGCCTTCGCCTCAACAATTACAGTGTCGGGGTCCCAAAATTCATACTCCTCTAACGCAATCGCCTTCAACTCAGGAAACTCCCAACGCCCCTTCTTGCTATCCAACAATATCAAGTTAGGACCCGAACCACCCTCGTTAGGATAAAACACACCCCACGTCGTAATCGCACTGTAGTCCGCAGTCTCACGCTTACTAAACGCCGTATCGTAACTCTGTATCACATACTCCAACTGAGGCACGTCCTTCTTCTCCCAAGTCCGCCACCACTCGCGCTTGATAATCGCGTTCTCCTCACCAGTAGGACTCTGCTGATACTGCGCATTCCACTTGCTCGGGGGAATAGATGCGCGGACCGCGGTCAAATCCTCAATGCTCCAGAACTCAGGCCAACACGGAGTCCCATCATCAAAAATAGCAGGCAACTCCACAACTTCCCACTGATCCGCCAATGGGTCTTTAGCTTGCGCCCGCAACAACTGACCCGTCATGTCCTTCTCTGACCAACGCGTCTGAACCAAAACTATACTGCCACCCGGCTGTAAACGCTGTCGGGGACCCCCAGTATACCAATCCCAAGCATCATCAAAACCACTATTACTCATAGCAGTCTGCTCAGAATGAGGGTCATCGATAATCACCAAATCACCACCACGGCCCGCCAAGTTCGAACCAACACCAACAGCATAGTACATCCCACCACGGCTCGTGTCCCACCGACCAGAGGCTTTACTGTCCGCCGCGAGCTTTACGTCAGGGAAAACATCCTTGAACTCGTCACTGTCAATCAGGTTCTTCGTCTTCCGACCAAAGTTCACAGCAAGCTCCGTAGTGTGCGTCGCCTGAATGATTTTCATGTTAGGATTCTTGCCCATCATCCACGCCGGAAACAGGAAAGATGCGAACTCACTCTTCGTGTGCCTCGGGGCCATATTGATGATTAATCTCTTCAATTCACCACGCGCAACACGCTCTAGTTTTTCGGCTATAATCCGATGGTGCCTACCAGATATAAAGTCTGGCCACATCGCAGACACAAAATCTAGAAAATTTTCACGGCAAGATTCCTGTTTTTCAATCTGTGCCAGACGCAATCTGAGCTTTAATGCTCTGTCTTCTACTGAACTTGTAGTTGCATTCATGTCGGGGACCCTAAACGATTTTATGCGATATCCAACATATAATGCATATTCGTTCGTTTTTACAGATAATTATTTGCGAAAAACATGGCCCAAGCCCCCGAGTGGTCGGCGTGGGGGCCGCGCTGCGCGGGCCGCGAAACTTGGTTTCCGGCCGTGGTTTTGTGACCCGATATGCGGGGGACCCGACGCGTTGCCGGTGCATCGATGACCGCGATCCGCGGGCCAAATTCCACCGGCCATATGCAATTAATTAATTGCACCGGTCCGATTAATTGCACCGGCAATTAATTGTAAATGCGATTTTGGGCGCAGTTAATTTGCCGCGGTTTGGGGACCAGTTCGCACGGCCGCTGCACAGTTTTAATCGGCGGCCGCGTCACGCGTTTGGGGATCGGCGGGGCGGGATCCGATGCCCACGGCCCACGGTTCGGGGCGCGTCGTACGTTTGGCAGGCAGGGCGGGCGGCGGCCGCTGGCTTGTATTAAAGACAAATAAAAAGGCCCGCACGGGGCGGGCCAATCGTTGGTTTGTGTCGGTTCGATCTAGTCGAAACGTGCGATTTTCGCTTGGTCCAAGTTGAATTGGCGGTGTCGGATCGCAACAATCGCGCAATCGTAAATGAAACATTCAACGTCGTTGGTTTGCAATTTAACGATTGGATGCAAGGCGGGATCGTCGTCGTATCCAGAGCGGTAAATGCCCGCGGGATCGATCACGCCGTTTTTGGTCCAAGCGTTGGATTGAAACCCGCCGCAACCGTATGCCTTATCCATACCGTCGGCAACGAATTGCAAAAGATAGGCGGGATCGGTGATGTATTCCCGCCCGTCGGCGTTGGCCGCTTCCCAAAAGAAAATCGGGATAACGCCCGCCAAATCGCGCCAATAGTCCCGCATGCTTTCAACGTCGTCGTTTCTGGTTGGGTTCCATTGTGCGCCACAAAGGCCCAAAATGATTTCTTGCGGATCAACTGCAAAAATAGGGCTAGTCATTATTTCACCTTTAGCGTTGCTGTGATTGTACCGTCGCGGATAAAGTCGCGGATCGTATCGCGCACGGTTTCCGCTATTTCGTCGTCGTTGGTTTGGTATTCCTCGATGTTGCTTTCGGTGATGATATCCTGCAAATCCAATTCGTCGCGAATTTCGTATTCGTTATCCTTTACCAAATCCATGAACGCGTCGGAATTGTCGCGCATGTAATCCGCAAACGCGCCTTTTAAATAGCGTTCCATTGACGGGACCAATAGCGCGTCGATCTGGTTGCGCATTGCATCGCGTTCCCGTTCATATGTTTCGGCGTTATTTTGCGCCTCTTTCAATTGGGCGGATAGGTTTTCATTTCGCGCGGTTAATTCTGCATGCGTTAGCATTGGGCCGCGTAGTTCTACATTTTCCATTGTTTTACCTCATAAATAGAAAAAGGGGCAGGATTACCCCGCCCCCAATAAATCGCATATTGTCTTATATGTAAAGCTTTAAAACTTTAAGCGGCAATCCGCGCCCAATCGCGGTTGGATATGTTGAGCAATTGCCCGCCGCGTTCCTGCCACATATCGACGTCGTCAATATCCGCCTTATGAGCGCAAGCGGTCACAGCATTGACCAACGTCGCACGGGATAGCGGCCGCCCCTGCTCATAACCAGATTGACCAATCGTTTGCATCAAACCGTTCAAAACGTCGTTATTTTCTTTTTTCGACAATTTCAAAACAGTGCCCACGCTCTCGACAATGTCCACAACCTCATATTCACCATCAATAACGTCTTCGGCAGCGCGGCGCATCTGGTCCAATACAGCATCGAAGCTTTCACGCGACGCATACGCGGCCGTCAAATCCCGAAGTTTTAATTCCAGTGCGCGATTGTCCGCGTCTTTGGCCTCATTCGACAAAAGGCCATAATCCGATTGGTCCCGTGCGCTAGTAATATGAGAGCTGCGCGTTTTGTTTTGGGTTTGCATACCGTTCAAACAAGCCAACGTCCAATTGATCTGATAAACAGAAACCGAACCCGCGCCAACTTCCGAGTTTTGGAAACCGATGCCATTGGCCATAATATCACCGACGGCCGCACCCGTTCCCGTTTGGGTTTCAGATTTAAGGCGCAAATAAAGGCGTTTATCGGAAACATCCGCGTTTACAACTTTCCATTGCGCATCGCTTTCCATCAATTGGGGCAAGCTTGCCTGTAACAAATTGACATTGTCGAATGTTTTAAACTTATCCGAAACAAACGCCCGCGCCGTTCCGCTTGTTTCATCCCCGTCTAGATATGTCCGCACCATGCGGTTAACGGGTTCTTTCTGCCAACGCGCATTTATTAGGGCGTCATATTCGGCGGGATAATTCGCTTGCAAACGACGGGCCGTGCGGGTGTCGATTTCTGCCGCTTGCGCAATTTGGCCTTGCGTAAACTCGTTAATGTCCAAAATGCGGGTTGGTGCCCCGCCGCTCTGCTCAATAACAAGCTTGGCCTTCCCGTCGTCGTCGGTTGTCTTAACTAGATTATTTGTAGACGTCAAAAAATCCGCGCTTCGGTTGTGACGTTCTTGCACGGTTTGTAATAATTGTGAAAGTGTACCTTTTTCGTTTTCAATACTATGCATGTTTTTACCTCATAAATGCAAAGGGGCAGGATTACCCCGCCCCGTTTATCTCATATTGTCGCATATGATGCAACAGTAATTTTTAAAAGTTTTATTCCGCGCCAATATCGCCCGCAACATGATGGCGCACAATAGAGCGTGGCGGCAAACCAGAAACAAAACGTTTTAGTTTTTCCCCGTCGGTTTCCTCTTGTTCCCCGTTGGCGGTTTCATCCCACCAAATACGACAATTGCCCGCATCCGCATAACATCCGCCGCGAATAGTTGGATCGGCGGCCGCGCGTTTACTCGGACCGTGCGCAGTAAAGCCAACAATAAAATTGCGATTTAGGCGGGCGCATAACGGTTCGCCGTTCCCACATTGGGCGCAAGATATATCGCGATATTCGGCAGGGCAGCGCACGATTGTTTTCCCGTGCGGCGCGGCAGTTTTACGGCCGTGCCAAAATTCCGCGGGCACAACGCAAACAGAGGGAACGCCGTTATAGATCGACGCCGTGGCCGCCAATATGTTTTCTGTCGAGAAATTAATAACGGTTTTCCCCTCTTTTAATTTTTTGCCCCATCCGAAAACGTTCGGATCAAAATGCGAATATGTAAACGATACGCCTTTACTCGGCACCGCGTCCAATAGCGCGTCGAAATATTCCCAATCGATTGATTTGGTCCCCGTCCCGCTGCAATTCATTTTGCAATCAATCGGGCACGTCCCGTATTTATTCTTTGTGCCCGCCCGATATGTTACAGCGATGCCTTTGGTTTTTTTAGCGCGTGAAATTTCTACAGTCTTTAGCATTTTCTTACCTCATGCATATGCGATTTGTCCCATATAAATGGCAAATAAAAAACCCCGCGTCAATAGCGGGGTCAATTTTTTATCGGCGTCGTCTTTTATTCGTTCGCTTACTCAGTTCCTCGTAATCCGCGCCATAAAGCAATCGCCCGATAATATTAAAGATAAACATCATCACCTCGTTTGTTAAACATATAAGCGAGTCTATGGGATCATGTGGGACTTATCAAGTTAAAAACGGAATCCCAATCAAACTTTTTCTCGCATACAAAAACGGCCTCTGTTTTGAGGCCGTCCGTTTTTACATCTATCGCTTGCCGTGCATGGTACAAAAACAACTTCGGGACCGACGTCGCCTTGGACTGCTGCTTTACCAGTATCCAACTGCTACTGTGTTTATGCTTGGTTAACCATGCCACTTGGTGCGGGCTAAGATTTACCGCGTTCGCTTTACAAAACTTTAGCTCGACAAAATGAAACGCGCCGCGCTCATCACAAATCATCAGATCAGGTATGCCACGCCCAACAGAATTTTCAATTCTGGTGAGAATCAAATTCCGCGTCTTCGATCTCTGTGCTGCTGCTTTCAATTGCTGATAAAGGCCGGCTTCGGTCTTCATTTTGATTTGGGGTAATATCGATTGCGTCGCCATAGGTTGTCTTCAACTCATTCAAAGCTTTCAAAACGTCTTCTTTGCTCATGCTGTCAATGCTACCGTGTCTGATCTCAGATTTGGAAACATAGATATCGCCTTGTGCCATGCCTCGACGGTATTCAGCTTGAACTGCGGCAGAGTATGCCCCGTTCTCTATTGCCAGATCACGGATGCGCTGCAAGTCTCTAACGTGCCGTTGATAGGTCACGCCAAACTTTGCGTCCAACTCATCCTTATACTCTTTAATCTTTTTGCAAACGTGCGGGCTTATATATGGGTTGGTCATCTGTGACGCTCGAACAGGCGCGGACTTCTCAGAGTACCCTGCCCGCAATGCTGCCTCGGTTGCCGTGATTGTCCCGTCGTTGGATACCAACTCTTTAATAAAGATTTCCTGCATGCGGGTCAGAGGGCTGTTTTCGTTTACCCGCTTACGTCCCCGCAACTCATCAGGGTTTTGTTTGTTGTACTTCTTAGCGGTTGGTTTCTTCTTTGGTCGAATAACCAAGCCCGCGTCCAAGATGTTCTTTTTCTTTGCCATGTCATGCCTCATAACTATTCAGCTATAATTACAAGAAATAACGCCATTAGTTATATAGAGCCAGAAAAAAAAAAAAAAAAAAAAAAAATTTAAATAAAAAAAAAAAAAAAAAAAAAAAAAAAAAAACTTCAGAGACATTTAACGCAAATTTGAATCTTTGTCTAGTCACACACCACTTTTTGGCACGGTGTAACCTTTGGCGTAACCCCTCAAACACCTTATTTATATGGCTAAAACGGCCATGGTTACACGGTTACACGGGTTCCGCCATTATTTTTTAAAAAATATTTTTTTTATTTTTGAGCCTATATATATAAAGCGCGTAACTTCAAATGCCTTATGTCAAAGTCAGCGCCACCCCTAAGTCATTGAAAATAAAATCAAAATAGTTCTTAGCCGATATAAATGAGGGCAAGTCAGCGCCACCCTCATTTTCCTTCATTCAAAGAAAAAGCCCCGTGAACCGTGGTCAACGGCCCGCGAGGCGTGGCGTGTTATTTGTCGTACTTATCTTTGGGTCTGTATGTCCCTAACCAGTGCGCATCCACATTGACTGGACGGCCGTGGTGGATTTCGTATGGTGCTTGGGCGTGAAGTGGTACGAAGTGAATAGAGAAGGCGAAGGGTTCTTTGTTGAACCAGTTATAAACTTCTAGGAAGTTGGTTGCGGTTTTCCACTCGTACAGATTGGACCCGAAGAAATGGTATTCGATTTCTTTTGGGTTTTCTTCATCGTATTGATCGATGTCGTATGGTGCTTCGAAAATAAATCTTGGCATGTTTTCCTCATGAATTTGAATAAACTAGTCTAATGAATGATTCGATTGTCAAAGAGCGTGGGGTTTGTACCCTCAAGTATATAATACCACAGTATGCGAAAAGTCCCATACCCTACAAAGCATAGAGTATGGGACATTTGAGATACAATTGTATACTAAGGTATAAGACTATATACTAAAAGACAGGATCAACTAGGATTCCGTCGTCGTCGAGCTTTTTGAGGCGTTCGATTTCGTTGGCCAGTGCCGAGAGCCGCGGGTCGTGAACGCCGTGGTCCCAAACGATATCGTCGAACTCTCGTTGCTTCAACTTCAACTCTTTAACGACATCGATGAGCCGTGGGTCGTGGTTCATATGTTTACTCCCTTTTGCCTTAGTTCGCTGACAAACTTTTTTAGTTCCATCCTTGCCCGCCACAGGTCGTGTTGGACGTTGGGATGCATATCGGTACGGTTTGCTTCGCGCTCGTACTTATCTACTTCGTTTTTGAGGAAACGGTACAAACCTTTTTGATAGGGGTTGAGAGCTTCATCCCCCATGGCGTTTGCTCAATGCGACTAGGCTATCGACGAAGGCAACGAGGGCTGTTCGAGCTTCGTAGATTGTTCTTTGCTTCTCGTCTAATCGCTCCAACTCTTCTTTAATTAGTTTTCGGGCTTCTTCGGGGAGTTGATCTTGTCCCATAGTTTCTCCATTGCTTTTTCTGCTTCAGCGTTAAAGAACTCGTGTTCTGCTTTAACCTCTTCCTCAAGGTTAAACAGGACGTCTTCTAGTATGCTGATGCATGATTTAACGATTTGGTATTGATCGATTGCAGGACGGCTGATGAGAAAGTCTTCGTCGAAGCAAAGGTGGGTGCCCGCTTTAAATCGGCCCTCTGGTGTTAGGCCCTGATCCGAAACGTACACTTCCATAAACTTCTCATTCATTGTCGTCCTCTTTTTCTTTTAGGCGGGTCGATGGGCGGTAGGTCCGCGGTTAGCGCATCAGGGTTGTTGCGCTTCCATCTGGCGTTAACGCCTATGTTGTGGTTCAACTCGCTCAAGAAATCTTCGGGCGTTTCGTCGCCGTCTACTATTTCTTGAACTCTGTCGGCTACATAGAAAATGCAAATTCTATCGTCTATCATTGTACTATTCTTTCCTTGGTAAGTGGTAGCTTTTTTTCACGCCAAACGCAGGATGTCCGGCTTCGTATCCGTGTATGTATTGCTCCCAACGGTTACGTTGTTCACTCCATCTGGATCGTTCCCAATCCTTTTCGGCCTTGCGCCAATACCCACGGCGAAAGTGTAGAGCCTGACGGCCACCTGTGCCTTCTTTGTAGTCTTTGGATTTGATGGGTGCTTCGATGTTCCATGTCACCATGTTCCAACTGTCTGGGGTAAAGCGTCCTGTTGCCTTTTTAAACGACTGCCGTTTGACGAGGCTGACGTCGCGCTTGCCCGCTATGACAAAACGAGGCGTATTGATGGTTTGCAACATCGCACACGCTGTGCGCAAATAAGTGTACACGCTCGTGCGTCCCTCTTGGGTCGTTGTATGACGAAAGTCTTCTTCGAACGTGCCGTTCAAAGCATCTACAAAACCAATTGCGGTAGGCTCGGGGTCCATGGCTTCTAAATGGCCTTTCCCGAACAGGACAACGCTAAATACTTTTCCAAAGCGTTCATCTTCACGATCAATTCTTCGGGTCGGGGCGCACAGTAAAAGCACTTCGTTTCCATCCTGCGAAGGAACTTTAGACGTGTATAAGCCCACCAGTTCAGCGGGCAGTATAACGTCTTCGGATGGGGGCACTTGAGGGTCAGGGTAGATATTGCTCAAGTTTTCCCAGACATATTCATATATCTCGTCACAATCGAAAAACTGAAACCCGTTGGCCAAAACATCGGCAAGGTCGTGCGTATTGGCTAATTCCGTAACCCAATGCGGCTCTGTCGTCCGAAGCATTCTTACTATGTCCCTGACAAAGTAAAGCATGTCGCGTTTCGTGGTCCGTGGTCCGTCACGCTTTGGCCCACGTCCGTGGGGCGTCTTACGTCCATGGCCACGGCCGCTAAATGTGATGTTGCCCATGGAACTGTGGTTAATACGGTTGGCCAATGAACTTGTACCGCCCGTTTCGTCGGCTGCTATCATGCCGCGCCGTTGCATCATACCGTTCCAACCTTTCTTAGCCATTATTTCTTCTCCATTAAGTAATAACCGTCAGGGTGGTGGTTATCGTTGACACAGTGCGCAACACGGTGTCCTTCCTCTGGGGCGTGGTAATGCGTTTTTTCGCACTTTGGGCAAAAGAATATAAACTGGTCGCCTTTTCTTTTGCATTCATAAACGGGTGTTTCTTCACTCATAGTCTATCCTCATATTCTGACACAGGGGGCACGGCACACTCCATACACTGCTCTGCATCTTGGCCCATGATCTTAGTCACAGGCGCACCGCAATCGCACAACCGCTCCATTTCACCGTCGCCGCTGCATGTTTTACAAGTTTCAGTCTTTACGTCGATGACTCCGACGTCACGATTGGGGCCGTGTGGTCGAGGTATACGAACCTCAACCGTGCCATAACCCCAACAATCGGGGCACGGTGACATGATTGGCGTTTCTTGCAATTCAATTAATAGATCACCGATCTTTCCCATCACACATCTCCAAACCGAGGTTTGATCTCATCAATGAACCGATCCTCTAGGTCCTGCATGAAGGTGCGGAACTCGTTATCCATGGAATCGTACAAAGTCGTGTCAGGATAATCAGCCTTGTTCTGTTCGACATATTCCGAGGCCCACGCATGAATGTGGTGGAAGATGAAGTTTTCCAACTTCTCTTGGTCCATCGGTAACGACTTACTCATCCTTTAACTCCTTCAATACAGCCTTCACCATTACGTGGTATGCCTTCGCATCCTCTATTGTTTCAAACTCTGGCGTACCCGCAGTCGTTGAGTTGATCCCGTCAACCTCGTAGTACCCAACCCAATACCGCAAGTCCTCAAGATAGTTTTCCAACAAAGCAATCGCTTCTTTTTTCAGTTCCTCACGCATCTTCCGCCTCCTCGGCCCACACCTCAGTAGCATCAGGGTCACTGGTCCACTTACCTTGGTCCATCTCGTACAGCTTATCCATCGCGTCTACCTCACTCTCGGCTTCAATCAACACAGGGTATGTTTCAAATCTCATAATTTTATACTTCATCGTCCAACTCCTCTTCGAACTCGGGGTTGATGACTTTGACTTCGACTAGATCATCTTCGCTGTCGAAAGAGTTTTTGAACCCTGCGCCGCGGTTCAGGACGCGCCAACGGGCTTCTGCTTCGCTTTTGGCGTTAACGACGTGTACGTCGCATTTTTGATAATGGCGGATGATTTCGTATTGTGGCATTTTACCCTCATAAAATTAAAACGTTTTTGATATCTAGCGAATGTATGGGACTTTGTCAACCCTATAGATAAGAAAAAAGCCCCAGACCGAAGTCCGAGGCTCTTAGTTCATTCATGAGGTGTCTTTTACATATGCGATAATATACTAGGCGTCAACCGCTTTTTTATATATTTCGAACATTACGCGTAATTGTCCGCTGATCGTGCGTCCTTCAGACTTAGCAATGTCTTTGATCTCACGATATACTTCTATTGGAACCAGAACGCTCTTCCATTTCTCCGTATTCATCCGCTGTCCTTTCACTATTTGTGTAAGAATATATAGGATACTATGGGAAAGGCAAGAAAAAAGCCGCGGTGATGGAGCAAACCGCGGCTAGTTGCGAGGTAAAACGAGAGGTAAGGAAATGTCTACTTTGCTTCTCCCCAACTTGGACCTACCTCGACGTCACATTTGTTGGGTATGCTTAATGGTATCGCATTTTGCATAATTTGAGAAATGTTTTCTGCTTCTTCGCGATTTTTCACCGACATGGCGATCTCATCGTGTATCTGAATCATGGGCAACATGCCCTGCTCGTAGATATCCACCATGGCCTTTTTGGTCATGTCCGCGGCAGACGCTTGAATTAAACGGTTCAAAGCTTTGTAGGTGTATGCCCGCTTCAAACGCACCGTGTCGCCGTATGCTTTGACCGCATCCTCGTAAGGTAACGCCTTGTTCATTTCAAACGTATCAGGCTCCCAAAGGTTAAAACGGCAGCGACGGCCCAGTAGAGAACGCAGTTCGCCCTTACTGTCTTTCTGGTTCAGGCGGTTCATCACGCCCATCGACAGTCCCTTAACAAACGGCAGTGTCTCGTTGAAATGTTTCAAGACATCCTTGGCCTCGTCCACGGGCACGTCCAACTCGCCCGCAAGCTTGTTGACGCCCATGCCGTACAGAATGCCCAGACCCACCGTCTTGGCCCGCTTACGAGAGATGTTGGTCATCTCAGATACCATCGTATGGAAGTCTGTGCTTGGGTCTTGGTTGTAGCGGTCAACAAACTCTTTGGCCCCGCGCAACGGTTGCCCCCGCTGTTCACCAAACACATGTGCATAGTGAACCAAGATGCGTGGTTCCTGTTGCGAGAAGTCAATTGCCGCCCACTGGTCGCCCTCTTCTGGTAAGAACAGGCTGCGGATCATGGGACCCAACTCTGGGTCGCGGGCGGGGATTTGTTGTAGGTTGGGGTTGTTCATCGAAATGCGCCCCGAAACCGTTCCGCCATCGTCCGATCTGATCTGGTTTATGTGCGAGTGGATGCGTCCATCAGACCGACAGTGCTTGAGGATCGTATTGATAAACGTACCAGACGTCTTGTTCAGGTTACGCGCCTCGACAATTAATTGCGGTAGAGCGTGTGGGTGGTCGGAAAGATAGGACTTTGTAAAGGACGGTGCCCCTTTCTCGGTCCTGTCGTAGGTCAGACCCTGTGCATCGAATGCCTTGGCTATCGATTGGGCTGCCCAGATTTCTACATCAAAGCCCGCAAGCTTCTTGATATTTTTTAAAACTTCTTTCTCACGCTTGAGGAGCGCGTTCCGTGTGCGCTCGGCCTTGTCCAGATCAACGCGGACACCGCGCCATGTCATGTCCACCAAGCAGGGCAAGAGCCGTGTTTCGAGGTCCATGATCTGTCCTAGCCCGTCCTGCTCTATTTTAACGCGCAGGAAGTTGTAGAGTTCGAGTGTAACTTCGGCGTCTACTTCGGCGTAGGGGCCGACAAACATAGCGGGCATCTTGTACATCTCGGCCTTTGGGTCGAGGCCAAACGCTTGCGCTGCTTCTGTCAGAAGTTTCTCTGACTTGGTCTTGTTTAGATACTCGTAGGCGAGTGCGTTCAAGCTGTAGCTAAAACGGTTCTCGTCGAGTAACGACGCAAGGACCATGGTGTCGTACACTTTGCCCTTTATGTCGAA
>Ga0208898_1001997_pt1 | contig 12892 bp, 5 predicted proteins | sample VirMetDEL_Mar_4_FD_184513 | JGI IMG/M metagenome (GOLD analysis project Ga0208898, IMG submission 184513) | Aqueous microbial communities from the Delaware River and Bay under freshwater to marine salinity gradient to study organic matter... | ecosystem: Environmental > Aquatic > Marine > Coastal...
TGTAGGATGCGGTGGTGTTGGAGCGAAGTGCTAGTCTGCCTATCGCCGTATTATATGAACCAGTGCTTGCATACAGGGCAGTATGGCCCAACGCCGTATTGTCTGAACCAGTAGTGTTATTAAGCAAAGCTTGGAACCCAAATGCAGAGTTCTGTGCGCCAGTTGTGGTGTTGTACGCCGCTTGATAACCGACACCAGTATTGTTTCCACCAGTGGTGTTTGCAGCAAGAGATTGATAGCCAAAAGCAGTGTTGCTAGAGGCTGTGTTATAATACAGCGACTGATAACCCACAGCAGTGTTGTTGCTTGCGGTGGTGTTGGAGTAGAGTGCGCTGTCACCGACAGCCACGTTAGTTGTGCCAGTGGTGTTGGAGTAAAGTGCATCATAGCCTGTAGCAGTGTTGATGGCACCAGTTGTGTTTGAATATAGTGACCTTGAACCTACAGCAGAGTTTCTATATCCAGTAGTTGTAGAGTACAAGCTAGTATGGCCAACGCCTACATTGTATGTTAGTGCGCTGTCAGTTCTGTTGTGGCTGTATAAAGATTGATAACCGACAGCAGTGTTGTTGGATGCGGTGGTGTTGGAGAGCAATGCGTTCATACCCAGAGCAGTATTGTATTCGCCTGTGGTATTAGAGAACAAAGCAGTTCTGCCAATGCCTGTGTTCCTGTTTGCCGTGGTGTTTGCAGTCAAAGCCTGATAACCAAGAGCCGTGTTGTATGTGCCACTAGTGTTTGAGTACAGGGAATGATAACCAACTGCAGTGTTTTGGGATGCGGTGGTGTTGCTGCGGAGTGCTTCACGACCAATAGCTGTGTTAAAGCTACCTGTTGTTACACCAGTTGCACCATAGAGTGCCTGATAACCTACCGAAACATTGCTTGCGCCAGTAGTGTTAAAATACGATGACTGAAATCCGACAGCCGTGTTGTTATTAGCCGTAGTGTTTCTTTCAAGGGCATTTTTACCCAAAGCAGTGTTGTATCGACCTGTTGTGTTGTAATACAAAGCTGCGTGACCGAAGGCAGCATTGTCTGTGCCAGTGGTGTTTGTATATAAAGATGAATGACCAACAGAGGTGTTCAGAGTTCCTGTTGTGTTGGAGTATTGCGCCTGATAGCCAACCGCAGTGTTGTTTGAGGCGGTGGTGTTGTTAAAAAGTGCTGCATTACCTATAGCAGTATTATATGAAGCAGTTTCATTACTTAACAAAGCATCAACGCCTACCGCAGTATTGTTACTGCCAGTAGTAGTATCTCTAAGCGCAGTTTTACCTACAGAAGTGTTGTTGCTGCCAGTTGTATTTTGCTGACTTGCATACAGTCCAAGAGCAGTATTGTTGTTACCAGTAGTGCTTTCACGCAACGATTGGAACCCGATAGCGGTGTTTTGATATCCTGTTGTATTACTGCCAAGAATACCGCTACCAACGGCAGTATTAAAACTACCCGTCATTGAAGCATTAAGAGAGCCATCACCCAACGCCACATTGCCTGTGCCAACAGGATAGTTACCATCCAGCTTAATCGTGCCGCCGTCTACGCTGACATTGCCAGCTACTGTGAGGCCGTCTGTGACCGCTGTGCCTGTTACGTCAATGCCGGATGATGTGGTGGCGAGTTTGACCCCTGCGTCATAATACAGGTCAACCGAACCATTTGCTGTTGCAGTTAAATACTTTTCTGTGTTTGCAACGGATGCTCTTTTTAGCGTTAGGTTGTTTGCCTGAATCACCAAGTCACCAGAAACATTACCTTCATTTATAATGCTATTGCCAGTTGCGGAATCGTGATAAATCTCAAGGTCACTACCAGCACCAAACACGGCCTTGTCATTGTCGCCGAAATTGATGTCGTTGCCGTTGGTATCGAGGTCGCCGCCTAGCTGTGGCGTGGTGTCGCCTACCAAATCAGGCGAAACAGTGTTCCAAGCCGAACCATCATAGATGCGAGTGGTGTTGTCGCCAGTGTTGAAATACCAGTCACCAGCTGTTACCGGGTCGCCATTGCCATCAACCGTTGGGTTCGATGCCTGTGCGCCAAGATAAAACTGCTGGATAGAGTCACGCGCAGCTTCAGCCGCAGTCTGTGCAGCCGATGCAGATGTAGCGCTAGACGCCGCAGCAGTGGCTGATGACGCCGCATTCGAGGCGCTTGTCGAGGCATTCGACTCAGATGTCGCCGCAGATGATGCGCTTGATGCAGCGCTAGTGGCAGATGTAGAGGCTTCTGCCGCTTTTGTTGTCGCTACAGTGGCGCTTGATGCCGCCGATGAAGCCGATGTAGACGCCGCTGAAGCGCTTGTCGCCGCATTTGTCTCGGCTGTTTCGGCATTAGTTTCCGCTGTCTCAGCATTTGTCTCAGCTGTCTCAGCTGCTGCCTGTGCCGCCTGTGCCGCTAGTTTTGCCGCTTCCGCTGCTGCCGCGTCTGCTGCGACTCCGGCCTCGCTGCCTGCTGCTGCTGTTGCACTAGCTGCTGCGTTGGCTTCGCTTGTAGCAGCCGCCGCCGCGCTTGCTGCTGCCGCTGTTGCTGATGTTGTTGCTGTGGCCGCATCTACAATCAGTTCCCATTTAGATGAATCTGTGTTGGTGCTGATAGGCAGTGAACCAGACGATGTGTGGGCTGTCTGACAAATATAGATATTGTCGTTAGTCGTGTCCTTAATCAAGTCACGGACAGCAAATGCAGTGTCTGCCGCCCAATCACCACGGAATACACCCAGTTCCTGTGTGACTGACAGTTCGCCTGTGCCGTCAAAAGCTAGGATTTTATTCGCACGGTCAGATGAACCAACAGTGAACTCTGTCGATGTCATTGTGTTTGTGCGTGACAGCTTGATAGCGCGGTCTAGTTCTTCTTGCTGCTGTTGGGCAATGAATGTCAGCTTATCAAGCGCATTCTCGTGTTCTTCAGCCGGGAAAGGGTCGTTAGGAGTGTAGTCTGTTGTCTGTGTAATCGCCGCTGCACGCCGTATCACAACGGTAACGCCTGAAGCTGGCGGTGTGACAAAGGTTACGTTGCCGCCGCCTGCGTCACCAACACCGGAAACAGTGTAGTTCGTTGTAATGGTTTGCACAGTCTCTGTGCCAGTCGCGTCAGTACGCAAGATAACTGTAAGGTCATCTTCGTCAAACACCTTAAAGGTGTAAGCGAATACAGCGTTGCTGCCATCGCCTGAGTAGCTGTTCTTTGTGGTGGTGCTGCTTACAGTCATGTCAAACTCCTTAACCCTTTATACAGCAAAACAGACGCTATTAAAACTGTACTGCGCTCTGTGATGGTGGCAGAAAAAATTCTGCGCCTTGGTCGTTTTCAATCCTACGTTCCAGACGCTTTAAGTATCCGGGGCTCATGGCCTCTGACAACCCATACAAAAACAAATAGTCGATAGCAGCTTTTGCATAGAATAAATTTGCGCCCGGAACTGTTCTGAATGCAGTTTGTATGGCTTTTTCACCAGCCTTGTCCAAATCACCGCTCATCATAGAACCATAAATGCGGGCAACATCATCAAGCATGCCGAATGTCGGGCCAGCTACTGTTTGTGTCAGCGACTGCCCATATCGGTTGTATTCGCCGAAGATAAAATCACCGTAAATACCAGCGCCGCCGCCAGCCACAAATGCTTCAATAAACGTCTTTTCACGAAGCCCATTCTTTTGGCTGTATACCTCGCGTGGCTCACGGCCTTTGAGAATGTCCTTTGTTGCGTTTGCAATGAAGCCCATGACAGTGGTGCCTATCATCATTTGTACCATAGCCATAGCGCCAGATTTGCCAGCTGCCTTGCGACCATAGTATTGGCGCTGCAAACCTTTCGTGACAAAAGTAATAGGGAATGACTTAAACTGCATTACCATGCGGATAGCCTCACCAAGCGGCGTTCCCCTCTTTGTGCCTTGGTTCATTATAGCACGCTCACGCGCACCCGGAGTCGGTACAGCTGAATCAGCACTATCTGCATAATATGCAGCAAGCCTTGTTCTAAAGTCGTCTTTGAACTGTTGCCGCATAGCATCCGTAATGTCTGTGCGCCCGGTGCGCTTAGAAATAATCTTATCCATTTGCGCTGGTTGCAAATCATTGACCATTGCCGGGAAGATGTATTCTCTGTCATCCGGGCCTTTCCTGTCCACGCCGCGCAAAAGCTTTAAGTCATCTGCGTCAATATTGTACATGGCCAGCGTATTCCGCAGTTCAATCGGCAATTCATCGAAATTCTTATTAACATGACTCGCCAAATCAGAAGCTAGTATTTTAGCCACACCATCTTTTTGTGCGCTGTTCCAGAATTGCATGCCATTCAGCTTAAAATAAGTTTGCTGGGCTTTCGTAAGAAAACCGGGCAGCTGGTCATCGGCTCCAAACCTAGAATGCAAACTGCCAAGAAAAGCATCAACACCAGTGCCGAGATGGTACGAAAATTCTTTTTTCTGTTCATCCGTGAATGCACGCATAACATCTAATATCGACTCACTGTACGAGTCAAATAGACCTCTGCCAGTTTCGCGTTGCAATAATGACGCTTTAGACGCCACATCAGAAAACGAAGATATTGTGGCAAACCCAAGTTTTGACATGTTTTGTATAGCGCGAACACCCGCCGCTGTAGCTGTCAAATCAAGGCCCATAAGCTTTTTTTGCTGTCCGAACACTGCCCTTGTTGTGCCATCAAGTTCAGCAAGCGCGTTCTCAAGCCTGCGTTTGCCGCGAGGCGTAATTTCTGGAATGGACTCAATGACCCTGTTGAGCATGGCTTCAGGGTTTGTACCAAGAACCTCCATTAACGCAATGGACTCGGCATCATTGCCAATACCATCTAACACTGAGGTTATAAGGTCTTTGCCAGAATATAGTTTTGCGTAATTGTGTGACGATTCCCCATCTTTAAAATGCAGAACACGAGAACCACTAAGTTTTTTTGCTAGGTTTGCTGGCCCCTTGAAAGCTGTTATAGGGTCAACCTTGCCGTCCTCGCCAAAAACAGAAGATACTTTTTGGAATCTTCCGCTTTCAAGATGGTCATAAGCCTCTTTCAAAAAAGCTTTTTCGCCGCCAGCGCGAACACCGTCAAAAGTTTTTTCTTGGTCCAAAAGCGGCAGAATGTCATCGTACCATTTGTCAAAGCCAGCATCCCGCAATCTATCAGGGTTATGACGCTGCCTAACCACATAATTAGCCAATTCGCCTATGTTTGCACCGTTACGGTTTTTTCTATTCAGTAGGTTTTTTTGCACCTTTTGAATAGCCTCTGCTATCTGCTTGGCCTCAATGCTTTCCGAAGAACCTATGCCATCGAACAATTCACGGTAAATTAACTCATCAAGCTGTCCTGATTGAAACATCTTTACCAAATCGTTCTTTTCTAACTCAGCAAGCAATAAGCCAGCTGCGTCATTAAGTATACCTTGTCTCCGTGCATCAACAGACATGCGCCCGCCAGTGTAATTTTTTACTGAGCCAACAAGCATATCAAGCAAAGCGTCTTCTGCCCTGCCATCATAGTTTTTTATTTGCGCTGCAATTTCAGCGCCGCGTTTTCTGTTTATAAGCAAATTCCGCTTTTGAATTGCTGCGTTGATTTTAGCTTGGCGCTGTATATTTACGCCTTCATTGATTAGGTCATCAAGCTGAGACTCGGAATATACTCTTGTCCCACGCCTTTCAATGCGAGAAACAAGCTGGTCAAGGATTTCTGTCGCCTCTGCATCATCAATCTGATGTCCAACAGCTTCAGCCGCCGCTTTTATGTCAGCAATACAAGCTTTCATTAGACGTTCCTCACCATACAGTTAGCAGCAGCGCGAGTAGCCGCACCATAACCTTCTTCAGCTTTAGCTATCAACCCATCGTATACGGCGATTTCATTAACAAAGTCATCCGGCACAGCGCCCTGTTCAATCAAAAAGTTGATGTCTGCAATCAGCTGTTCGTTTTCTCTGTTGATGACACCAAGTTCATCAGCGTCAAACTCCTCGGCGGCTGCATCGGCTTCAGCCATGCGTGCTTCAAAGTCTTTCACATCCTGTGACTCATCTATCGCCGCATATTGCTGTTCACGCAATCGGAAAAATTCTTCTTCCGTTAAACCATCAGGCGCATCAGCCGGAATTTCATCAGCGCGTTCATATATCTCACGGCGATTATCAAGCATCCGAATAAAATCTTCATCGCTTATGCCTTTAGCATATATGCCATAACGCTCGGCTTCTTCTTTTAAAGCCAACGCCGCTTCCCGCTGTTGAAGGGCATCAATGTCCTCATCGCGGTATCTTGGTGCGCCTTTGTAGTCTTCATTAAAGGCATCAAGGAATTCTTCTACAGTTGGCCGCTCGCGAAAATAACCTGCCTCAAACGCGGCTTCGCCAATTCTATCAAGATACTTAGGCTCTGGCCCTAGCTTTGGCCCTTCACCTTTTTTGCCACGCTTACGTCTGGCTTTTGAAGAAATTATTGTAGGGTCTTTGTCTATGATTTGTTTAACATCGCCCACATTCGGGTCATCTACACGAACCCCGCCTAGCCCTCTTATAAACTCAGTCAATGTTTTAGGCTTCGGCGCACTAGCCATAGCTGGCCTTAGAATGTCCGGTACTTTATTACCCTTGCGGCGAGGCTCAAACAATGGTGTCTGGCGCACTCTTTCAGGAACTTGGTTAGCGCCTCTAAATATAGGGTCGTTCCTAAGAATAGGGTCGGCCTTAACGAGTAGATTTGTTTCAACAGGTCTGCCTTCAATAGTTTGCGCAACAGCTGTTCTCAGAATTTGTTCGCGTGTTTCTGGCGTTGTTTTTTTAAGCGCATCCCCAATAGCGCCAAACCCAACGTGGAACCCACCGCCAAGCGTGGTTCCAAACGCAATGTTCATAAGGCTGTTAGCAATCCCATAATCATTGTTTTGTTCATATAAGGCAGTCGGGTAAACGATAAACTCTAATCCAGCAGCGCCAACAGCACCTTCTGCTGCGCCCTTGCGTAGCCTTGCAAATGCTTTGCCGTGTTTGGCAACCATAGCAGCATACCGCGCCTGCCCCATTACAGGTATAAAAGAAGCAGCAATGTTTAGCGGGTCAAGCATGCTACCAACCAAACCAACGCCAAGCTGCGCAGCAACAAGCCCGGCGCTGCCGCGTGAACGATTCAGTATCAGCTTTCTTGCTTCGCGCTCATCGTATCTATCCGCAAGCATAGACGCAGCTGATTCATAAATGCCATTTCTGCCAACGCTGATTCCTTCTCGAAAGAACTCACTCGCTTGGTATTCTTCTGGCGTTAGCTTCCGGCCAGTGTTGCCAAAGAAAAACTGTTGCCCAGCCCTGTACGCTGACGACATAGGGTTTTCATATAGTGTTTGCTGGAAAGTCGCGCCCAAGACATCAAGTGTGCCAGCTTGTGAATAAGCGAAATAGTCTTGCCGCAAAATATCACTTTGCTGTTGTGCCGGGATATACAGGTTTACCATTCTTAGTACCTTTGTGCGGCTATGGCTTCGTCTGTTGGCAAGCCTTGCCCCATGGCCGCCTGTTCTTCAGCGTATGATAAGATGCCCATAGCAGCCAGTTCTTCAAACGAATACTGAACCATAAATGCGCCAGATTCGCCCACATCATTTGTTTTACGCAAAACAGGATTGCCAAACGCATCTACTAAATAAACGCCACTATCATCATCGCTAGTAACCCAACGCCCAGCTCTGGCCAAGTCAGAGGCGTATATTTGCCGGGTCGCTTCTGGGCGCGCATCTGCTGAAACGCCAGACTCAGGAACAATCAAGTCAGCGATAAGATTTTCATCGCGCACAAGTGTTCTTGTTGCCCGCGCAAAAGCATCACTCATGCCAAAATATTTGCCCTTTGGGATGCGGAAAAAATTATTTGCGCCAGTATTAGCAAACTCGTACTTATCTGTAATCACACTTGCCGCGACTTTAGCTGCACGATTAACATCCATGCCCCTAACAACGTAATACTGCGCCAACCTGTTTACAGCTTGCTCCATCTCAAAAACACTTGTTACGCGGCCAGAGGTCGCTGTTTGGTCTAATCTGCCCTGCTCTATATCACCCACTATACTTTTTCTGTATTCGGACATTTCCTCTGACACAGCTTTTGTGATGTCAGCGACATTTGCGCCTTCAAGTTCAAGCCCAGCCTTAATTATTGATTTATCTATCTTTTCTGCGTTTAGGAGGTCTAACGCACGAGGATTTTCAGCTGCAAACAGCGCTATGTTTTGTGACGCGCTCATACCCATGCGTCTTGCTTTTGACATTGCAATCCCGCTGAGTTCATCGCCAAAGCCACCAAAGAACTCTTGCATGATTTGTATGGTTTCTTGTGCGTTTGCTTGTTCGAGGTTGCCTTGAAGCTGCTTAAACTGCTCGTTAGTAAAAGGTGAAAGTTGTGATTCTGACAGCCCCATTCCACGCTGTATTTCTATAATCTGTGTTGGGCTTGGCTGCTTCCCTGTCTTGTTTTGGTAGCGCTGAATAACATAATTAGCTGGGTCTAAAGCAATTGCTTCTTTTCTGGCGGCCATAGCGCTATCAAGTGCTTTCAAAGCATACTCTGCCTTGCTTTCATTACCCGCCGCGTTCTCTATCAAAATAGTTCTGTTGCGCTCATAAGCTTGATTTACATCAGCCACACTCGAAAATTCAATGTCACCAACAAGGCCAGCAACCAAATATGTCGCCTCTACCTGTTCTTCGATTTTATCAGCTTGCGCAATTTGCCCTATATCCCGCAATCTAGCGGCCACTTCTAGTCCTCGGCTCCTTGCGTTTGTTAGGTCAAAGTTATCTGCGCTAGGCAAACGCATTGCAGACAAAGCGTCACCAGCAGCAGAAATCAACTCTTGGCGCTCGACTGTCTCCATCTCATTCATACGCCCATATAGCGATGAAACAAGTTTTGTGCGCTCATCCAAGTTATATACCGAATATTCGTCCTCACCATTCAGTATCTGTTCTTCAAGCTGCTCAAGCTGCGACAGTGTAGCCGCATCATCGCGCCCGATTGAAGCTACTCGCTCTCTGTCAAGCTGGAACATAAAGGCTTCTGAAGACAATACCCTATCTGAAACGCCATTGCGTTCTGCGCGGGAAACCTGTTCGTCATATCCGGCTAACGCTAGTTCCCTAGACATTTGCCCGCTAACAAACTGCGAGATAATGTTTTGGCCAGCCTTGTCTATTGAATTTGCTGTGTTGGTTAATTCAACATCAAAAGCCTTTTTAATGCCGCTCAATCTGAATTGCTGCGCACTAGCGTCTAGCTTGCTTAATGCCCGGCGGTTGCGCGTCTTTGAAATGTTCGGCGTGTCTAGGTTGCTCTTATATTCTTCGACAAAAGCATCAAAATTGACGTTGTACTCGTTAATGTTTTGAGACTGGTCGCGCAGATTAAATTCAAGCGCTTTTTCTTGAAAATCGTTAATTGTGTCTGCGGTAAATGTTTCTTCAAGTTCAACTTGGCGGCGCTTTTCAAATGCAGTAGCTATGTCAGCTACAGCCCCCAATGCCTGCTGAGTTGTTCTAACGCCTGCCAACATGCCCTGCTCAAGCCCGGCACCTGACAGTCTTGGCCCAAGCTGGCCTGTAGCCAGCGGAACTTGTTGGCCGTTATTGTATGTTGGAATCTTAGGCATTAGCCGTTAGCCTCCGTATATCCTGAGTAGGCTTGTGTTGCGCCACTAAGCAGTGAACCGATTGCAGCCTGTTGATAACCTGTTTTACGCGCCTCACCCGAAAGCAAAATTGACTCGACTTCAGCTTCTTTCCTTGTTTGTTCAATGCTGCTTGCATACTGAATGCGTGACGCCGTGTCTTCGATGCCAAAATAAATCTCTGCCAATGCACTTAATGGTGAACCACTAAGTTGCACATTAGATGTGGCAACAGCTACCCTTGCTGTTCCAATGGTCTGTTCGCCGCGCTTTCTTGCCCTTGCTTCTTCATCGCGCTTGGCGCGTGCAAGTAAAACAGCTTCGTTTCTTGCAATCTCTGCATCGCGTTCTGCAACCTGTTGTGCGTATCTAGCGGCTTGACGGTTGCCTTTGTAACCGACAACACCTTGCAGCATAGATGCGCCTGCTGCTATTTCTCCGGCCATTAGCTTACCCTCGCCATTCTGTAATAATCACTTCCGTCCGGGCCGTACTTTTTCATCAAACCCTCATTCTCAAATCCAAGCCATCTTGCAAATCTGACTGCTTGGCCATCCTCCGCATGAACACTTGCTTGCACCCGCTGTACCTGCGCCTCATGCATAATAACATCAAAGAACTCATCAGCATATCTAGCAACGGTAATCGGCGTTTTATAGGCATGCTTAGACACCATTATCCAGCCTTCGCCTACACCCTGCCACAACACATGTACACCGCCCATAACGATGATGTCGCCATTCCTGCGCCCTGTCAGGCCCACCACGTTGCTGTGGCTCTTAAATGACTCGCGGTAAGCAGACTCAAAGCTGTACCCCAAGTCAATCTCGTCAACATCGCTTCTTTGGAACATAGTGACATCAAGCATCGAATGTGTTGGACCTCCGCATAATTGCAAGAACTGTCATTGGCAGTGGCTGTGTCTGCCGCACCAAAACCCTTGCATCGTTATCATATCCCGATGGAAAGAATATCTCTTTGTCGCCGTCAAACATTGGCACGGCTTCATCCATCGCCATGCTACTGTCGCGGAACGGTATCCTGTCCAGATTGTTTGCGTCCGGGCCAACCTCTGCGCCTACGCTATCTAGGAAACGCACAGTTACGCCATGGATACGCTTAATCTTGCCTTGTGATATGCCGTCATCTGCGCCAGCCTCCATACGCAGCGTCTGAATAACAGAGTCATATGAGTAGCCCACATGCACCTTAGATGAACTACGGTCCAGCGTAATACTGCCGCCGCTTACCACTTTGTCTGCGTGTGCTGCGCCGTCTGCCAGTATCTGCACTGTCTCGCCTTCGAGATGGTCAAGGCCACTAATCGTTGTTGTAGCCGCGCCGTCATATGTCAGGCCGCTATCTACATAGAACGCATCAGTAACGTCAGCGCCAAAGTAAATCGGCTTCATATATACAATGTGCCGCGTCTCAACGCTGTTAATCGTGCGTTTAACTGACAGATACACTTGGTCTTCAGAACCTGAAGGTATTGATGCAATACTTTCCACAACAGCTGTGCCGCCTAGCGTATGTTCATGCCACGCGATTGTGTTGTTTTGCGGGTCATAACTGAGGCCAAGTAGTTCGCCATCAGAGCGCACAAACCACAGAATAAGTTCCGGCTCTTGCTGCCATGTCATGTCATCCAAGCCAACGCGGGCCAGATGCTCTGCCAATACAGTCAAATCGCGTCCTGTAAGGCCATCAACATCCAAGTTAAATGTGATTTCCTTAACTTTGGTCTGCCCTTTCTGCACCATAATAGTGCTAGAGCCTGCACGCACCGGGCGCACATCTGATGCGCCGAATGTGGTTTCACGCAACACGTTCACATTCGTAGGTGTAACAGGCTGTGTGCCAGAGCCGCCAGACATCGTAAACTCTGCGCTACTTGTCAGAATTTGCAAGAAACGGCCCTGAATCATGTGCTTTATGACGTTCACTTGGTCAGACGCAATCGTGACGTTAATCGCCTTGTCGTCTTCTGTTCCCGGCTTATGGTTCTCAAAATCGGCAGTAACTGAACCAAAGATTGTTTGTGGCTGGTTTACTGTGCCAGCGAAAAACAATCGCTCCTCGTAAAACGCCACCGCCCTTGGGTAGCCGTTCTTTTCGCTAAACGCACCCTCAGACCATGTTTTAACACCCGCAGACAAGCCAGCGCTGCCGCCACTCGTGTATGCTGTGTAGCCTGTAGAGTCGATGCCAGAAAGCTGAAAGGTGTTGGTAGTTGCGCCAGCAACGGTAAATACAAGGTTATTGACCTCTGTCATGCCAACAACATTTCTAATGATAATCTTTTCGCCGTTAGTAAAGCCATGAGAAGATGCTGTTACAACTGCCGGATTTGCTTGAGTTATGTTCGTTATCGTTGCCGTCAAATCTGCAACGTGGTTGTCCGATACTCTTTCGACTACTTCTACAGTAGCGATATATCCAGATGTAACGCCAGTGACTTTAACGTAACCACTTCCATTATGCAGAAACTCCCACTGTGTAAAACCAGTGGAGCTATCGTGATACGACTCAGTGCCTTCAAGATGCACAGGTGGCGTATTGCCTGTTGTTGTTGTTGAGCCTGTTACGTTTTTATAAACATTGTCATTGTAATAAACCAAATCATTATTGGCATAAGTTTCCCCAGCAGCCCAAGCCTCGTGATTAATCTCAACTGGCTTTCTAAACCTAAACAATGCGCCAACGTGGTCAGCTACAAAATAGTCGCTTGTTGATGTCATTATGACACCAGTGCCAGGTGCTGATGACGAAAGCTCTAGTTTTGTCTCTGTTATGTTTTCATCAAGATATGGCCCATCGACAAAATCAATGTCGTTGAACGTAAAGCTGCTTGCTGTCGTCCGGGTTAGCTTGGCAGGCGGGTGGTTCTTATGTGCAAAGTAAATAACGTCAGCAGACTGCGTGTAATTCAGTTCGAATATCTCTGTTGCTGAATACGGTGTCACAACCTCAACAGCTGAACCGCCGGATACAAGCAAACCACCGTTAACATAAAAGCGCATGTAGTTTGCGCCCAGTTCAATCACATATGCCTGCTCGTCACTAAACTCGAATGGTATCAGCCGCACCTTGCCGTTGCTCTTTGATGAGCCCGCATAGTATGTACCCGGCCTGCGTGTCGCGCCGCCTTGCGGAAACACCAGCATATTTGTCAGCTGCTGCACACCGCTCTGATACTTTTGCAAATCAATACGGCCTTCAA
>Ga0208898_1002000_pt1 | contig 12878 bp, 19 predicted proteins | sample VirMetDEL_Mar_4_FD_184513 | JGI IMG/M metagenome (GOLD analysis project Ga0208898, IMG submission 184513) | Aqueous microbial communities from the Delaware River and Bay under freshwater to marine salinity gradient to study organic matter... | ecosystem: Environmental > Aquatic > Marine >...
TTACATAGGGATTCTGACCCCACACAAGATCATAGATTTCTGAGTTGCGAAAGGGAGCATCTGCCCAGATATAGGTTTCTCTCCCCTGCTGTTTCCAAAACTCTTCTGGCAGCGTAGAGAGTTGAAGTTGGTCACCCAACCCTCCATGCCAAGCACCTAAGATAACATCTCTCATCACATAACCCAAACAATTTGATAATCCTCATGGATACATTCTGCACCAATGTCATCCATAAAGTCTTTCACATAGGTTCCTTTACCAATTTTACCACCAGTAAAGTATGCATCATGGTCATCAATGCAGATGATAGAACCCTTCTGCAACTTATCAATGGCAGCACACATCTCTTTCACATGATGTAGTTGTGATGGATGTGGATTGTCACGTCTCACGTCATAAGAGTCAAGATACAGGAAGTCAATCTTCTTCTCTTTAGGCAGACTCCACAAGAACTTCACAGAATCAGAGCAGACAACCTTAGTCTTATCTGACACCATCTTCTGTGCATGGTCCACATTCTCTTGCTTGATGTCTACAGAATAGAACTCACCATCATAGAAGTTGATAAAGTCGTCAAAGATATATGTGCTAGCCCCGTCATCACCAAAGGCAAGTTGCCCGTGATCTGCTCTCATACATCCTGTCTCTACAATAAAGAAATTCTTATCTTCCTTCTGATCCAAGAGTTCAAAGATCAACTGAAAAGAATTTGCTCTATCTCTGATAGGATTTGCAGGGTGTGCAGGTTGCAGCATCTTGGTAAAGAACTTGCTGCTGAATCTTTTACTATAACTCATTTTCTAAACTGCCCCTTTTCTAAACCAAAGTAATCAAAGTCATCCTTATAAAGATTATACACAAGTTCTTTCAATTCGTCATCATACATGATGCTATAGTCAGTTGGAAATCCACCATTCTGCCACCAGAATGCATTAGGTTTGTCCCATGCATTTTCAGTTGTATTAAGACTATCAAGTTTGGTTGTCTTGTGTGCAGTCTTTGTCAGAAGTTTCTTGTTATCCATTTCAATTTCTACACCCAGTTTCTCTGCTGGAATCTGGAAACACTCTGGAAGATCTTCCAACCAAATGATATCATTGAAGAAATCTGCAGGTGGTGTCTTACCTGTTGGATTATAGAAACCAGTAGGGATATCCTCCTCTGGTCCTCTTGGTGAATAGGGGAGAACTGTGGGGGAGAAGTCTGTTTGTCTTCTCATGTGTGCATCACCACTCTTAATGATCTCATCATTCAACATGTAGCAAAATGATTTGAAGGAGAGATTGTCTAACTGATCTCTAGAGAGTGGATCTACAGTCAGGTTGTTGACTTGATCACAGTTCAGATTCAGATGATACTCTACAACCTGCTTAAAGTAAATCAGATATGCAATCTTGCTTACCTTAGACCTGCCCGCATAATCATCAAGTGACACTCCGTTTCTTGTGGCATGACCACCATCAATGTGAAGCATCTTGTCTGCATAGAAACTCACCAGTCTACTATATGGGTTTCTAGCCAGAGCAAATCTGTAGTCAATATCTTTAGCAATGGGTCTCCATGTCTTTACACACAAGGTATGACCACACTTGTATGTGACCCAACAATGTTTTCCAGATGATCTCATCAGTCCTCTCTAACCCAAGTTCCATAATAACAGTCAGCAGTGTGGAAGTTCGTGCGTGAACCACCAACATACTTTGTGCCAAAGTTTTCACCAAAGACTCCAGTAAACAGTTCTGCTGTCAATACATGGGGGTGACACAGGTTAGCAGGGTAGTTGATTGGTTCAAATACTCTTACAACCTTTGCATTTGCTTTTGCTTTCTTCAGTTGCTCTTCTGGATTGAGAACATGCTGCAGGACATTGAAGAACCAGATCTCGTCGATACCCTCATAGTCTACATCTTCAAATGCTCCGCCATAGACTTCGCAACCCATCTTCTCATAGTCTTCTTTGACATACTCAGGGAATCTATCCATAAGAGGTTCAATAACTACACATCTCTTGAAGTTGCCTTCTGTGAAGAGAGCATAACCTTTTGGTCCTGCACCAACTTCGATGATGAACTTGTCCTTAAAGTCCTCTTCAAAGTCAATGTCAAAGAACTCTTGCATGACATTTCTGATGTAGTAGAACTTAGAATCGTCCCACTCTTCCAAGTTGCCCAGTTGATCTACAAGCTCCCCATCTTGAGCTTGTTCCCACCTTTCATGTGTAATTTCTGTAATTGTCATAGCGATGAATTAACTAACTTTCCTATTTACTACGATTCTTCTATCAGCCAAAATGTCTTTGTTTCTCTCATAGAAGAGTTTGGTGTTCTTGTGTTGTGCCTTCCACAACCATGCTCCAGGTTGTCCAGTAACTCTGGTTCCACCCCATTCAGGGTCAGATCTCATCTTGATCCAGTAGCATCCGCATACCTTACCAAGTTCTTTGTGAACTCTATACATCAGATCATGATCATCCATGTCCTGAGGTGCATATGCTTCATCAAAGTAGTTCATCTTCTTCAGGTCTTCCAGGTCAATCATCAGAGGACCACGATTGACTGTAGATCTAACTGCAAATGTATCCCTTGGAATGTTAGAAGAATCTGCTTCATCACAAGACTGCAGAATATCACACCAGCAGTTATCAAGGTTCTCTTCCATACCCAGGTGAACTGAGTTTGGATTCAGAACATAGTTGTGAGCAGTTCTAGCAGTTACGGCAAACACATCATCAAACTTGTTGAATGGTTTCTGCATTCTGCGGTTCCATGCCTTTTCTTCAATGACCATATCATCTTGAATGATGATCACATAGTCACCTGTTGCTTCTTTGATGCCTGCATTGTTTGCCTGGGTCTCAAAGACATCAGGTGTATGGACAATAGTATAGTCAATACCACTATCCTTGAGAGCATTCATGGCAACTTCTTCTGAGTTGTCAGTGCAACCGTCAAAGACAACAATCAGTTCATAGTTTCCAGTTGTATACTTCTTGATGCCATCAATGACCTTATCAATCAACCAGTCCTTATTGTGAACTGTAAGAATCAAACTGTGCTTGTCATTTTGTTCGTGGGCATACACACACTGATCTTTGATACTGACCATGTATTGATCAACAGGTCTGTAGATATGAATACCAGAAGTAAAGTATCTCTGATACCAGTAGTCAGCATTACACTCAATGAAGTTTCTAATAGTTCCATCATCAACACCCAGACCATCTCTGATTGCCATGTTGGTCAGAATAGATTGGTCCTTAGAAGAGTAACCATTGAACTCTGGGAAGTTTGGTTGACCAGAGAAGTTTGAATCCTCTCCATTCACTCTCTCATCTAAACACCACTTCAGCCATTCTTCAATAATGGATTTAGATTGATCACATACACGCCAGAAGGTAATACCTGCTTCTAATTGCTGAGACTCCCAGTAAGCATCTTCATCACAATCCATGAAGACAAAACAGTCTCTCTTGGTTGTTTTCTTATTGGCATCTGGTCCACCAATTACTAACAAGCATGGATCTTCGCCCATGATGCTATCAACATAACCAAAGAGTTCTGGGTGAAAGATATCTTCAGTATCACAAAGGATAATCTTATCGCCATCCTCTAGAGACTTCATAGCCTCTAACAGAAGCAAAGGTTTCCAAGCACACCAACCATACTTGTTGTCTTCTGTGAAGTAATCCTTATTCTCTTTGTATGTTTCTGTTGCCTTTAAATCTGAGGGTCCATATCTAAATGCCTTCAGACCTTGACTCTCTGCGGTATCAGAAATGTAGTTCTGATAGGTTTTGAATAACTTACCGCCGTAAGCAAACGTTACTAAATTCCAGGTCATGCTATGAATAATTAATTACTTTCCAGTGTGGGGGATACAAATCCTCCGTTGATTGATGCTCATTATTCACACCAAACCATCTCTTTGGTGCAATAACTTTACCTCTGTCTGCCAACCATGCTCCCCACCAGGAGTAAGTTGAGTTAGCAATGATAAAATCACTGCATTGTGTCATCAGATAGAGATCGTGATAGGGACCATTTCCTTCCGAAACCAGGAACCTATCACCTTCGAAGATTTCTTGAATATGACACCAGTCTGGATCATCTGAAAAAATGATGACTTGTCTATCAGGAAACTCTTTGAGTGCCTGCTCATAATACTCCATAGAGAGATTATGATGATTCTTAGAGTTGATAATATAGTCTCCTCTACGAATATGTAGGGCAACAGGATTATCAAACATTTCAATCATTGACTTACAATCTTCCACTACGTCATCATGGAAAGAGAAATGTTCTTTGACTTGTTCTTTGATGTGGACAAAATACTTTTCAGTTTGAAAGTATCCAAACAAACAGAAGTCTGATGCTTCTACATCAAGAACCTGTGGATTATATTGGTAGTACTTCTCTTGATAAACATTCTGAGTATCAACAAACCCGATCTTATCTGGTTTGACTTTGAATGCATCATACAACTCAATCCTTAGTCTGTTTCCAAGAGCATCAACAATCAGTTCATCGTGCTTTGGAATAGCAAATGGTTTCTTGAGTTTGTTTGCAATACCCATCAATGAAGCATACTGGAACATCTGGTTACCCAGTTGCCCCATCTTGCCAAGATAATTCAATCCAATCATTTTTTGTACTTTCTCAAATACTTCTGTGAGTCATAATACCTTCTCAGTTGTGTCTTATCCAGACCTTGAAGAAGTTGCCATAACTTTTGGTTCTCCATCATATGTGGATTGCCGTGATAAGAAACAGGCCAAGAGTTTGGACCTCTACTATGTTCAATATGATAGATGAAGTTCTCAATTCTTGCAACCCTATACCCAAGAGTTACAAATCTATGAATCCTTTCTTTATCTTCTGGAGCAGAACCTTTGAAGTTCTCATTCTCCATTCCTGCCTCAATGTATACATCCCTTCTGATGAACTGAACGTGTCCTGCATGAGCAGCATCCATTTCAATCTTCTTCTCTAGAATCTTGAAATCACAGTCATTAGAAAGAAACTCTGATACTCTTGCATCATCAGCATAAACTTTCTTCTGCCAGATGCCCTCACCATAGGGATAGATAACATCTGCTTGATTCTTGACCAGAACCTCTTGTGCCTTGAGATAAGTCTCAATGGGCATCATTACATCACAGTCATAGTTAGCAACTACAGGTGTCTCACACATTGCAAGCATCTCATTGAGATACCGCATTCTGTAGAAGACATGATCATTAGGATCAGATTCTTCAAAGATATGCTTTAGATTTTTGATGCCTTCTCCAACATATTCTTTGAGTTGAGGAAGAACATCCTGAATAAACACAGACTGTCTATCAACCTCCTTGACAATGACTGTGGTATCAAAGTTTGATAAAAGAAAGCAACAGACTGTGATGACATTTCTCAGTCTATCTTCAGATTCAATTCTGATAGGAATGATGAAAGTAGTATCTTTTAGATTATGTTTCATTTTAGTTAGGGATCAATGTCCAATCTTCAGGATAAAGGTCACAAGTATTGTTGTTTGCTTTTGGTCCATACCAATTCTCTGGAACAATCACAGGATTGGTTCTGTCCTTCTGCAACCAGGCACCCCACCAACCTAAAGTGCTAGCAGAGAGAATACCACCATTACAGAGAGTCATCATACAGAAGTCAGTATAAGGAACCTTAGACTTTCTTCTCTGACCATCAGCATCTAAATGGTAGTGGTCAAACTCAGGGACATCTGTATTTACCAAGAATCTATCACCCTCAAATACTTCCTGCTTCAGACACCACTCAGGGTCATCAGAACATACCAGAACGGTTGCGTCATCACTGAAGTGTTTCAGTGCCCTCTTGTAATAGTCAGGGGTCATTACACAGTGATAGTCTTGGAGGTTCACCATATCTCCACGTCTGACATGAATAAAGATTACCTCATCAAACTGAGAGATAAATTCTTTACAAGGATCTAGAATCTCATTTTTAAATTCAAACTCCTCACGAATCTCATCTTCAATGTGCTTGAAGTATCTTTCAGTTTGAAGATAACCATCTAGGTTTGCACCATCAGGAAAGTTATTGAAGAGTTCTTCATCAAAGTTAGAAACTCTATCAGCATATGTCTGAGTGCCAGGATTGAAATGCACCAATGCCTCTTTGCTTGACATTGCCTGTGGTGACACATTGCTATTGATGAATCCAGTATTTTTCTTTTTCTTGAAGGGATAGTGGAGACCATAGTTGGCAACATTGTGGTGATCCTCTGGAGGAATACACCACTCATATCCATGATGGGCAGCAATACCCCTCAGGGCAGCAAACTGGAAGAGTTGATTAGCAAACCTTCCATTCTGTCCAAGTCTGTCATAACCAATCATCAATTAACCTCTTGCTTTAATCTGCCCGTCAATCCACTCGTAAGTTCTGCGGATACCCTCTTCAAGGGTCTGCTGATAGTCCCAACCCAACTTCTCTCTAATCAGGTCATTGTTAGAGTTGCGACCACGAACACCCAGAGGTGCATCCAGTTTGTGCATCTTCTGAACAACCTTACCAGAGACCTTTGCAGCAGTCTCTACCAGTTGGTTGATGGTGACCATCTCTTCAGAACCAATGTTGACTGGTCCCTGGAAGTCAGAGTCCATCAGTCGTCTAGTCGCTTCAATACATTCGTCAATGAACAGGAAGGAACGAGTTTGTAGACCGTCTCCCCACACTTCGATTGCTCCACCTGTCTCTGGAAGGTAAGCGACTTTACGGCAGATTGCAGCTGGTGCCTTCTCCTTTCCACCTTCCCAAGTTCCTTCGGGACCGAAGATATTATGATATCTGGCAACACGAACAGGAATACCATGATTCCTGCTGTAGGCAAAATAAAGTCTTTCAGAAAAGAGTTTCTCCCACCCATACTCTGAGTCGGGGGCGGCGGGGTAGGCGGAGGTTTCACGGCAGTCAGGGTTGTCAGGATCCAGTTGATTGTGTTCTGGGTACATGCAAGCAGAACTAGAATAGAAAATCTTGGTCTTATTGACACCAAGTCTCTGATTCAGTTGATGCTGACACTCCAGAACATTGAGATTAATTGTTGCAGAATTGTGCATCACATCTGCATCGTTTTCACCAGTAAAGATATATCCTGCACCTCCCATATCAGCAGCAAACTGATAGATTTCATCAAAGGTAGAACTGATATTCTTCTGCTTTTCCTCATCCCATTGATGAAGTTCAACAACCTTATGCACAAGGTCTACATCCCGTAGGTCACCATCAATGAAATCATGTGCCTCTGACATAGAGAATTCAGTGTGTTTGATATCAACACCACGAACCCAATATCCTTCTTTGCGAAGTCTTTTCACCATATGACTTCCAATAAATCCACCAGCACCAAGGACAAGTGCTGTCTTCTTATATTCAGGCATAAATTTTATAATGATACCCAGTATTTATTATAGAATACTGGGTGTATAGTGTCAATCAGATATCAGCAAACTTAGCAGGGAATGCTCTCTTCAGCGCAGCTGTCAGTGCTTCTACTTTTGCTGCTACTTCTCCACCAGCAGCAGGTGCAACAGGTGCAGGCTTGTCTGCAAGTTCCTTAACTGCTGCAGCAACTTCTGCCAGTCCTTTTTCCAGTGCAGTCAGTCTTACTTCTACTTCTTGATCATACTGACTCATGTATGCTCCACTTTCAGAAGTAGTAGATGATGATTTTCTCGATGCCATATCTAGAATTAATAACTTCTAGTATTTATTAAAAAAGGAGACCCCTAAGGGTCTCCCAACGCAGGTCTCCATGCACGCCACTTGCTCTTTAACTAGAAGCAAGAAACTAGGCGGGAGAGTAATCCCATCCGCACCAACTGCTTTTGAAAGAAGCAGTAAACTTCGGGGTCCTAAGACCATCCCGACCAGGGCAGATTTTAACGTGTCTCCGTCACGGGCATATATTGGGGATGACTCCACCAGGTTAAGTTTTAAGTCGTTCCAGGACTAGTCAGCATGAACATATGCAGGGACATTATCTGGGTCCAACCACCTAGTGTAGTTGAAGTCTTCCATAGCAGTCAGCAACTGCATTTCATTGTCGCAAAGATACATGTCCCTGTAACGTCCAGTGTAAGAATCCACCTTTTGAATGCGGCAATCTGGTTTTCCATTGATTTCCAGAGTGCCCACTTGCACATAGCGATAAGGGAAACGTTCCATCAGGACAGTGGGCTTACGAGTGACTTTCATAATCAAGCAACTTCAACAGCGTTGAGATCTTCAGCAATGTAATCAATCAAGATATCATAGTCATCAAGAGGATCACCAGAGAATTGTACACCTTGATTTTCGTAGAACTTACGGACTTTCTTGAAAAGTTTAGGATTTTTTACATCCAAGTAGAGTTCACCATTTACTGCTGAACGAAGCGTGTTCAGATCTTTCTTGAACTTAGAAGCGATAGTCATTGTCCTTTGTGTTGACCTTGTTATTATAGGGTGTTAGGGGTGAGAAGTCAAGCTATGATGCCTCGTTGTGTTCCGAATACATTTTCACAATGGGGTCATCAGCAGGGACCATCACAGTGGCAGTTCCATCCTCTCCGAGGATGCCAATATGCTCTCCTGCTTCCACTCTATCAAGCATTTCGTCCCAGCGGTTTTGAACCTCTTGGATCGTGTAGATTTCCATAAACTTTGAATAAAGTTAATCTATGTATACATCGGAGTGACACGATTCGAACGTGCGACATCTCGCTCCCAAAGCGAGTGCTCTACCAAACTGAGCTACACTCCGTAAAGCGGAAAGGGTGGGATTCGAACCCACGGATGCTCTCACATCGCTAGTTTTCAAGACTAGAGCCATCAACCACTCGACCACCTTTCCTTGTTTTTTATCTAGCGGACTTCAAAGTCCAACTTTCTGACCTTTCTCTGTCTCCTTTGTTCTTGATACAGAAGGTCTTCATTTGAGAGGAGATTTCTTTTCTCTTCTCTATTTGATTTTACTATGACTACCTTGGATAAGTCAACTGCTTTAATTTCATCCTCCTGAACTTCCATCCTGTTTGGGCAACCACATACTTGTAGTTTTGGTGTGCTGTGCAACTCTCTGTTGCAGCACTTGCATCTGACGACAATCATTGTTTTGCATCCTTATTCCTTAATGTAATCGTTTTCAATTAACCATTTTCTTGTGAGTGGGGTGGGTTCATACACTTCCCACATAGTCCCTTTTGAACATGCCTCTAGTGCTCCCATTGTCATACCTTCTGTATGCCCTGCCCACTTTGCCTCTGCTTCCCATGGAACTGCAGATGCTGGATATGTTTTCTCCACTATTTCTCTCCAGACTGAAGGAACTTCTTCTTCTGGTTTGATAATAGCAATCATAGAGTTCTTAATAGAACCTGCCATACAGTCTTGGGCAGCGTGCCATCCTTCATGTCTCATTACAGTCATTAAGACATTTGGACGATGCATAAACCTATCATTGAGATAGAAGTTATTAGAGACCGTGTGATAGACTCCTCTGTGACCAGGTGGAAAATATTTAGCAGGTGCAAGATAAACATTTACACCAACTTCAGTCAATGCATTGAGTATTCTGGCAAACTCTTGTTCTACAAGAGACCAATCAGAATCTGGATATCTTTCTTTGAGAAAATCTACACCCCAGATTTCTTCCACACCATCAGTACACTCTCTGACAATCATACATCCAAGAGCATCCATGGAGTAATAACCCTTAGTGGGTTCTGCCATTGCTGGTGTAGCAGACAGAATCAATGCTAACAATAACTTTCTCATATCCTTAAAGGTATGGATGGGTGATGAGGGATTCGAACCCCCGACCAATAGAATGTAAATCTACTGCGCTACCGCTGCGCCAATCACCCAAAGCTGGCGTGGTAGGATTCGAACCTACAGTCCTACGATTAACAGTCGTTTGCATTACCGTTATGCTACACGCCAATGTGTATGTGAGACTATTTAAGTCTCAAGCGGAATAGGGGATTTGAACCCCTGACATTCAGCTTGGAAGGCTGACGTTCTACCACTGAACTAATTCCGCGAGGTGGAGAATAGGAGACTCGAACTCCTGACATTTTGCTTGCAAAGCAAACGCTACTACCAACTGAGCTAATTCCCCTGGAGCCACATGTCGGACTTGAACCGACGACCTACCGCTTACAAGGCGGTTGCTCTACCACTGAGCTAAAGTGGCAACGACTCAGGAGGGACTTGAACCCCCGACCAACTGCTTAGAAGGCAGATGCTCTATCCAACTGAGCTACTGAGTCTTGCGGTTTCCTTATTATAGAGGGGAAACCTACCTCTGTCAATCTCTGAACTGATTGTATCCAGTTCCAGATTTGAACTGATTGTATCCAGTTCCAGATTGCCATTCTTCAGAACCGCCTAAAGAATCAAGAATGAGTGTGGTAGCAACTCCCTTGGTTGCCTTATCATACATCACCTGGTGGATGTTGTCAACCTCTTTTGATTGAGGTTGTTCAGCAAGTCTTTGATAGAGTTCCTCATTCTTTTGTTTGACATACTCTATTACCTTTTCTGTTTTAGGTGCTTCTCCAAACCAAGAATCATTTGGAGTTACCACAGGTGCAGGAACAGTAGTATGAACAACTGGTGCTGTTTCTTCTACTTTCTTTTCAGGTTTTGAAACTTCTTTCTTAAAGAGTTTCTTGATAAGATTCTTGATCATGCCCATACAAGTTTTCTAGAATAGTCATAAGCATATTGCTGCCTATAACCTTTGATGCCCCAACCCAACCAATAATACGATGGAACCATATATTGGTCAACTGTGAATCCATGCCCTTCAAATTCTGGTAACAGTCTTTGGAATTGATTCTCATTAATCATGTAACGAACCTGACCACTCAGAGAAGAGGGATCGCAACCATATTTTTTGCAGAATTTTCCTAGACCATCATACCGTTTCTGAGTAGTCCACTGAATGAGTCCATACCCGCCCCGATGGCAACGATCATAAGGAACTCTAGCACCCCCCTCGCAGATGTTGGGATGGAAATTGCTTTCTGATTTGATATTACCCAAGATCGTTGCAAGTGCATTGCGATCTGAGATCTTTGTTTGCTCTTGGAGTTGGGCAAGGACATACTGCTCGTTAGGTGTGCAACCAGGGCATTTCCATGACTTTTTAACAACTTCAATTGCTACAGGATTAGCAGCACAAGCAGCGTTTGCTGTCGTTAGTAATGCCAGTCCTAATAAATGCTTAGTCATAATCAAAGTAATCTTTTCTATAGTACCTGCCAAGGATGTTGCTATTATAGTAAGCAGGAGTGCCTTCTGTCAAGCTCTCTGTCAAGACATCGTTCAGGAAGAGTTGGCGAGTCTCTTCAAAGTTACATTTTCCTACAGTTTTGTGGAGGGATAAGATCTCTCTAGTAAAAGATTCCTTTCCGAACTTTGCAACATCATCTTTAAGCTCTGGACTAGATCCATAGTAGTTACGCCAGTTACTTTCAGACGTAACTCTGCGCCTTCTTTTGTCTTCACCGTTAGGTCTAGGCTTTCGTTTTTGCCAAAAGTACTTTCTACCGATGTACTTTCTCTTGGTGACTTTACAGGTAATAAGGTAAACAAAACCGTAGTTGTCCCCAATAAGGCTCCCGTCAAACACCCTGCCACGATAGGTCCAGGGATTGGGGTAGTCAGGATACTCTTTACTTTCTTCCACATACTCATGATGCAACCTCCAATATTTAGTTAATCAAATAGACCTTCTTTACACATATACTGAAGTGCTTCTTTCATATTTCCAAGATGCTTTGAACCATAGGCAATCTGTGGATAAGTTGCCTCTTCACCAAACTCTTTGCGAAATGCTTTTTGGTCGAAGTGTTCACCCAACATATACTCATGAAAGTCGTCACCAAGTGCCTTAAGGAGCATACTCATACGCTCACACTCTTGGCTACCATTACTATAGATTACTGCTGTGGTCATTAGTCACGCTGCCTCCAGTCATCAGGTTTGTCTTGTTTGAACCAATCTACAATTTCATCAGCACTTTGAAATCCTGATCTGTGGTTAGAAGGGTCTGGATCACCTAAGTTCATTTTATTCATGAAGTCATCCAGACTACCCTCTTGTATATTAGGATTCAGTACCATCCTTCTTGCTTTTGTTAACATCTCACGGGCAGAACCATTTGCCTTAGCAAGTTTGTCTGCCCAGATCATGTCCTCTAACTTTACTTCTTCTCCATTTACAATACGCTGACAGATGAACTCTAGCCTTAGGCGATATTGTGTAGAAAGCATCAGTTTTTCTCTTTCTTATATTTAGAGTTGGAACCCTGAGAAAGAGTCTGCCTTGACATCCTGCTTAATGCCACCAATTACATAGGATTCTACCTCTGTCTCCTGAGGAGCAACCTGGAGACCCTTAGAGGAGATCCAGTGCTGTGTCCACGGCAGGGGGTTGTTCTTAGCAGCAATGTCATAAACAGGTTTCAGACCAATAGCCTTCATCCTGCGATTAGCAATCCACTCAACATACTTCTTGAGGAGAGCGTCATTCAGACCAATCATTGAACCATCCTTGAACAGATACTCTGCCCAACGCTTTTCTTCATTGACTGCTCTGTCAAACATTGCATAAACCCACTCTTCTTCCTCTTTGGCAATCTGCCTCATCTCAGGATCATCACCTTCCTTCCACTTGTTCAGAATGTTCTGGGTGATAGCAAGGTGCTGGTTCTCATCTCTGGCAATCAGTGAGATAATTTTTGAGGATCCTTCCATGAGTTTAAGCTCACCAAAGGCGAAAGAACAAGCAAAACTAACGTAGAACCTAATACCTTCAAGTATGTTAACATTAGCAACTGCTCTGAAGAGTTTTCTT
>Ga0208898_1002001_pt1 | contig 12876 bp, 24 predicted proteins | sample VirMetDEL_Mar_4_FD_184513 | JGI IMG/M metagenome (GOLD analysis project Ga0208898, IMG submission 184513) | Aqueous microbial communities from the Delaware River and Bay under freshwater to marine salinity gradient to study organic matter... | ecosystem: Environmental > Aquatic > Marine >...
CTCGCAATATGCGACAGCGGCACGTGCGAATGCCTGTTGTGCGTACAACTCGCTGTCTGTCATGTAATAATCTTTGAGCAAAGACATCGCTTGCTCAGTTAGTTCTTGATCCCTATGTAGATCTATCTTGATTCCCAAGTAATCAACTACGTCCGCCATTAATCAAGTCCTTCAATGTCAATTGAGACTCGCTTGAGAGTCGCACCCGGAATGTCATACACACACGCATCGAGTACTTCTTCAACTGTTTCGGATACTCCGTCTGCTGTTCTATACTCTGGGGATAACTCTTCCGTGTCGATCTCAAAATCTAATTCCACCTGTACGTCTATGACCCGTGACATTACCAATTAACTCCCTCAGTTTTTTTCATTAGCTCTTCAGCTTTTCTAAGATACCATAAAGCTTTTCTTGCATTAGCAAGAGGGTCACCCTTATTCCAAAAACGAGTACCAGTATACTTGAGAAAATTACCATGACAATAATGAATAGCGTTATAAGGGCCAAGTACATCGATGATGTAATCAATTGTCTCGATTTCTCCAGTATTGTAGTGCTCAGGTTTATTGATCTCGTCGTACATTTCATCTTCAATCATGTCTTCAATGACTGCATTAACTTCTGGTGACAAACTCTCACGAATATCTTTGAAACTCATTATGCGTTCCCGTGTGTCTTCGTATTAAAATTTAAAGTAATGACATTGCCTTCTTTGTTGCGTACAAAATTCGGCTCTCTTTCTTGCATGTCATCTACAAACTCTTCGATAAGTTCCTGATAATTTTTAATGAAGTGTTCTCTGATGTATTCCATAAAGTCTGGATCTGCTTCCATTAAAGTTAGGGTAGATGCCATCATACCCACAACACTTCGTATCTTAGTTAATTCCTCAACATCTAAATCATCAAGTACATCTTCTTCAATGTGTGCAGAGACTGCACCATTCCATGTTCCATTCTCAAACTCTGGTGTCAGCACTACTGCAAACGATGATGTGTTAGGTTCAATGTCTTCCATTATCTACCTCGATATTTTTTTGAAGGGTACAGGTATAACAGCTTTGTCAGAAATAGCAAGTGTTTTCTTTTTCTCTTTTAGCCAGTCGTCGGGGACATCTTTATCTGCGTACAAGAACCCGTGCTTTTGACACCAGTCTGCGTATGTAGACTTAGCTCCCTTTCTTAATTTAGCGTTTGAGTTACTGAACACAAAACGTATATCCAAACTAGGATGTTGCTTTTTAATACTTAAATGTTTCATTCGATCAGCGGGTGTGAACCTGCCTTTCGTTTCTACAATTATACCGTTGGGCAGTAAGAAGTCTGGTGTATACTTCCGATACGCCAGATCTTCCCACTCTATTTTAAAACACTCATACTTGGCATTACACTTTCTAGTTGTAAGTGAATTCAGAACTACATGTTCTAGTCCGGAACGATACCCATGCTTGAGTGCATTAATCCGTGTCTTGTTTCTTCTTATACTCATCGGCTATCTCTATGTATGCAACGATAGGCGGCTCCTTCGCCTGTGATGCAAGAGAGGGTAGCTCTTGTAAAGAGGGCCAACACTTGTATCTGTATTTACACCAACCACACTCTTCAGATAAAACTGTATTGCCTGTTGGTTTCTTACGGAATGTTTCTTCGACAGGATCAAAGCAACGCTTAAACTGATTGCCTGCTAACCTGTCTAATTTATCTTTAATGCCATCGAGAATTTCTTCATGCTCAACCGCCATGTCCCAAGCAGACACATACTTGAATTCTCCATTTGCTTTGTTGACTACCCACCATCCTCCGGGTTCAACACCTAGTGCTCTGGCATATCCTGCAAGCTGTCCAATGTACCCAAACGAATCATGATCCCTCAAGGTTTGGTAGTCTTTGAACTTGTTCTTGTACGACCAAGGTGATGCAGACTTGATATCATCAACACGCTTGTCCATGATTAAGTCATGAGTGCCATCAACTTTGTGCCTGCCCACGTGTAAGGTAGACTTGTGTCCGTCACTGAAGTCCACACCCGCTTCTGTCAACACTCCTTTGAAGACAGCTTCCACGATGTCACCAATCATCATGTTCATCAGGAAGTTAGCGGGAGGTTCAACCCCAGCAGAAGGATCATTCTTATCAAACCAAAGCTGACAGGCAGGTCTTCCAATGTTAGACATGCGAAATGTAAACTTACGTTCACTCTGGTTGAACTGCTTCTCGATAGCTTCCTTTACATCCTTGACGATGCGAGCGATGGTGGCATCTGACATGCCACGCTTCGCCTTCCTGACATCCTCAAGATACCGATGTATCTTTACCTCTGCCGGGTGATTGACATTCATTAGTCATCACCTTCGACTTCGATATCGATGAAGTCCTCAACTAACGCCGCATCCTCTGCGGACACTTTCTCTGCACGTTTTTCATTCCATGCATTGACAATGTACTCGTTGTAGTTGTTGATCCACTCAATGTAATCAGCAAACTTCTGCTGATCAGCATCACTCAAGTCGATTGAATTAGCAAAGTCAACCGTAGCAGTTGGCAAGAAGAAAGACGCACCGGTAGGTAGCTTGCGCTCCTCAGAGCCGCACGTAATCATGTGCTGTACTGGTAGCCTACGTTGCTTAGCCATCATAGTGAATGGCTGGCCCATGGTCTTGAACGCATCCTTGTTCTCGACTTCCCATATAAAAGGATGTGTACCTGCATCCAATTCGTTACCTTCTGAGTCAACAGCGTTGACAAGTTCGACTTCACCAAGCAGTACACGAACACGCTTGATCTGCTTGATCAATGCTTTCATGTCATCGGGTAACGCCTGAAAGTCTTGGATGTAACCGGCAGGCTTACCACAGTTAAGACCGCCTGTGTTATCTTTAAGATCTCCGTTGAGATCATCCGCCATCAGAGTTTTGACATACTGACCGTTCTCTGAGTCGTAACGCTTGTACATAAAACGCTGTACAAACACACGGATGTTTGCCTGCTCCGCATAAATGTATGTATCATCAGGCAACTGAAGACGATACATGCCAGCCGGTACGACTTCCATGTTCTTCATCTTACCCTTGACTTCAACCTCTCCCATGACAGGTTGGTTCCAGATACGTAGGCGAGGCAGAGTTGAAGACTTAGTCTTAGTCTCCTTGCCCATGTCAGCAGACATGCCCATGGCCTTAGCCATTTCAGCAAAGTTTCCACTGTTAAGTGTTGCTATTTGCGTTGTCATTTTAGACCTCCTTTTGGTCTAGCCAGTTTAAACCAAGCTTAGCTTCTAATGCAAGTGGTACATTAAAATCTATATTAAATTTTTTATCAATGATATTTTTTAGGTCAACATTAACTGACCCAATTACGTTTATTACTGTAGACTCCTCGTCCGGGTGGATATCAATAACGATTGAATCATGTACGCTGTTCACGATCTTAGAACGAAGACCTGCCATACGCTTCTCAATTTCTAACAGTACAGTAGGTACAATATCTGCTGTCGCAAACGATTGAACCGGGTAGTTCTTAACTGCCGTAAAGTCAGTGATTGTACCGTTAGTTCTACGCTTCACGTTAGGAAAAGCGAACTGTCTGCCGCTGGGCGTAGTAATCTTTTTGTAAGTAAGAACTTCCTTGGCTAATTCTCTGTGCCATCTTGCGATTCCTTTGTACTTCTCTGTGAAGTGTTCGTAGTATCTTGCTTCTGCGGGTGTTCTTCCGTAGCCTGTTGCTCCGTAGAGTGGAGCGAATGTATGTGCCTTCGCCTCCTGCCTTGTAGTTGCCTGACCCGCTTCCGAAATGACTTGAGCGGTGTACGAATGGACATCAAAACCCTCCATTACTTCCTTGATTGCTACTTCATCCTGTGACAGATACGCCGCCACCCTAAACTCTAGCTGAGCGAAGTCAGCCTCCATGATCTTACCTCCTGCAAATCGGGACTTGAATACCCGTTTTACAGGAAACGTACCACCACGTGGCATGTTCTGCATGTTAGGGTCACGCCCTGAAAACCTGCCAGTGGATGTCATGTGCTGGGTTAGTCGTACATGAAGCTTACCATCATTCTTGAGAAAATTATGAATGCCATCGACGAAGCTAGAAAGATAGCTATCCAGTGCAGACAGTCTACGAATTTTAAATAGAAAGTCTGCGGCTTCTTGCATCCCCTTTGAGTGTGCGACACGTTCTAGAAACTCCAAGTTTCCTTTCGATGTGCTGAACCCATTAGCACTATGCCACTTAGCAGTTGGTGGCGTGAACTTTAGACCTGCCAATTTATCCAAGTCTTTAAGTACATATCCATTGCCGCCACATGTAGGACAGCGGGTGGGTTTCTTAAACGGACTACCGTCTTTCTTTATTTTATAATATGTTCCGTTGCCTTTGCAATCAGAACACTTGATTGCTTTGGTGCGACGAACCAACACACTCGATTCTTTTATGAACCGTTTGTAATCGCTGTTACTCATGTACGGATCAGCGTCATTCGCCCACTGCGTTTTATCACGGGGCTTACGTGAATAGATGACCCAAGATAATTGTTCAGGGGAGTTGAGATTAATCGGAGTATCACCCATAAGTGATACTATTGATTGATTTAAATCATGAATAAGTGATAATTTCTCCTGCTCAAATTCCCTGCGAACATCCTCTAGCGCATCCTTATCTACTGTAAATCCATTACGATAGATACGTGCAAGCAAAGTGCATGTCTCCATGGTCAGATCCACGATTGGCATAAGCCCCCTGTTTGCATCATCACGATAGTCCAACGACTGTTCGTAGTATAAATCGAGTGTAGTTTTTAAGTCAGCGTAAAGATAAGTCTTTAGTTCTTCATACGGTATTTCATTAACTTGATAGCCGTTCTTCATGTACTCTTTTAATGTGTCCATTTTACTGGACATAAGTTGTCTGCGTTCAGAGACGGCACCAAGGGACAGTGGTTCTTTCTGTGCACGTTGTAGTATATACTCAGCAAGCATCGTATCCCAGACAGCACCTTCATATTTAAATCCAGTTTCCCAGATCCAAAGAAGATCGTGATTGATGTTATGCCCAATTAGCAAAGTTGTTTTATCTAATATTGCTTGGATCTCATCGCAGTCACGCTTACGATATTCGTACTTACAATCGTACTCTTTGTGGTCAAAGGTGTAATGCTTAGGCTCTTCGTTCTCCGTCAGTATGCCTATCATCACGAGTGAATTCTGAGGCTCGTACGGATCTAAGTGAAGCTTGCCGTCACGCTTTGTGACTGTGTTCTCAACATCAAGAACTGTAATCATGATGACACCTTCTTCACCATAAACATTGGTATCTGATAAAAGTATTCACCTGCGTACACATATTTGTTCGGCACTTCAACAGGCTCAAGGGTAGCAACATCATGGCTCCAAAAAGTCATGGCATGTTCAAGTGGTTTATTCCAGATAAAGAACTGAGTTGGGTAATTAAAAAACTTTTTCTTTCTTTCTGGTAGCTGAACTGTATCGTACGGAAACTCTTCTGTCTCCCAGACTAGCTTGACTTCACACTCAACGAAGAAGTGATCCTGCCCCTGCTCCGCAATTAAATCTTGTGCATACCTATCTGGATGTTCAGTCACTGTGTAGCCCTGAGACTTTAGAACCTTAGTTGTCTTATCACGTGCGAGTTGATCATACTCTTCATACAACTTCCGATCAAACTTTTTACGTACTGCACTCATACTTCATACCTTCCTATATGATAGTTAAGATTACAGGTAATGTAACCGTGCCATCCTGTTAATTTATTTTTTACAATGTTGATATGCCGTTCGTAGTCTTCCTCATCCTGCCCATCCTGTGGAGGATTTTTGCTGATCAGTATCATAAGATCAGCTTCGGATGCTTTCCCTGTTTTACTACCCTCCATCATGGATTGATTGAGTTGTATCCTTCCTTCAGCATCCGCACTAAGTTGTGACATGTAAAAGATTGCGCACTTATATTCTTTGGCAATCTGCCTTGCGTGTATAGCACAAGCCTTTAGTGCTTCGTGCTGGGATGTAAAGCTACCTGCGTGTGCAAACTTATCCCCCATGTCTAGTACAACAATGTCAGGAGAGAATGTTTTACATACAGATTCTACCCAGTGTAAGTCATGGCCGGTTGCATCTTTAATCCTGATGTTTTCTTTGAGCCGGTTCCATCTCTGCTGTGCCTGCTTGGGGTTGTCTCGTATCTCCCTCATGGTCATACCGCTAGCCGCTGTCAGGTATCGTGCACCCACACGATGCGTCGCTTCTTCGTTACAAAGAATGATGCACTTAGCTCCTTGCTCAGCAAAACCCTGAGGTCCAGCGACAAGAGATGCATGGAAAGATGTCTTACCTGTATTCGGTCTGGCTCCCCCAATGATCAGATGCCCATCATTCACACCCTCGACACGAGTAGCGAGAGTGGGCACATTGAAATGCCATCTCGCCTCAAGATCATTTTTATCTAGAAGAGTTTCAATTTCAAGGTCATCCCACTGAACACTAACATCTGGAATGAAATCATCACGGTAGCTTTCTAACATACAGCGTAGCGGATCAAGAGATGTCTTGGTACCGTTGACGAAATCAAATCCCATGTTCGCTATCTCTTCACCAAGATACTGCCTGAACAAACTTGAAAGAATATCTTGCGCTACGTCATGGCCAATCGGTTGCTCTCTACGCAACTTCTCAAAGATCCCGTGATACCCATGCTTCTGTGCTGTAGTCATGGACGGATCAGACGAAAAGAATAATCCCTCAATTTCATCAACTGATAAATCCCGCCCGTACTTGCGCATGGCCTCATCTATCATTGTTTTTATCTTACTATTTTCCCTGTTGAATATCTTGGCGGGGCATCGTGCCCCTCGATACTCATCATAGAAAGATTTATTTAACAGGCTTTTTAGTATTGCCAGTTCCATTCTTATCTCCAAAGATTCTGTCCCACCCATCACGATACTTTTGGTTGGAGACTTTAGTTACAATTTCTTTTGGCTTCTCACGGCTGTTGATCCAGTCCTGATTGCGTTCATTCATTGAGTCACGCCAATGCTTACTCATTGAGTCCCTCCTTATCATCCCACCACTCAACTGATTCAAAGTCGAATGGCTCATGGTCTACGGTGTACTCATCTAAGATCATGTCAATCGCTTCAATGCGTCTGCTAATCTCAAATGCATCCTGCTCAAGATCGTTCATCACGTGTATATTTCTAGACACGCCGTCCTTCACAGATAGATAGTCATTTATTCTGCAATCACGAAAGTCACGTAGCTCCTCTACCAGAATGCCTCTCTTCAATTTACTCAGTGTATCTAGTAAATCGTCTTCTTCAATTTCAATATCCAATTCACTCAAGAAATCAATGAGTTTCATTACACTCTCCTTTAATACCAGCCCATTGCACGGCCAAAGCCGAACACGTTAATGCACACGAAGTACGATGTCAATAACAAGACCCATGCCGCACCTCTGCGGTAGCTAGCATACACCTGTGCGACGACACCCACAAACGAAACTGGGTACACCACCCTCATGTCAGGTGCGTTGGCATTGATTGCTAGGTACATGCTTGCCGCTACTGTGAACAGGAAGCCTACCAGTTCAAGCCAGAATGCTTTGCGATCACTCCTGTAGCTGTTCACCCAGAACCCAATGATCTTGTTCATTCCTGTGGATCACTGCCGGGGTACACATACTCACGCACGTTGTACTTCTTTATCGCTTCTTCTAGATCGGAGTAGTACACAGCGGCAGGCACAGGCTTGCCTTGCTTGGGTGCGAGGTCATCTGCCATCGACTTCCATTTGGAATACTCAAAGGTATCGTCTGCCATGTCAGCTTCGTTCGCTAGGAACAAAGCCCACAGGTAGGCGCACTCACCAGTCAGACCTGTGCCATCATAGGCACGTTCAATGTACGGGACTTTACTCATGCCGCATCCTCCTCTTCATCAGGTTTGTAAGGCCATGGCTTTGTAATTAACCAATGCCCACGGGGTACAGGGCCACTCCACTGAGACTCAAAGTCACCACGCCGTGGCCTGATCGTAAAGGTGCTAGCCCTATGTTCTAAGCCCAGCTTCTCTCTGTTTCTACACACAAATTGTGTAATGGCACTTGGCCTGCGATTTAAATGGGCGGCTATTTTGTTAGAGGACACACCTTCCTTCCAAAGTTTAACCAGTGTATCCACATCTTGTTTAGTCCATGTACTACGTCCCATACAGCATCTCCGCTAGGTTGTCTAAGTCTTCAGGTCTACGATACTTCAAATCATCACGCAGGTTCAATGCCCTGCCACCAAGTTCACGTGCAATCTTAATTGATTTGTCACGAGCATCCGGATCGAGTGCGACAATAACATTATCCCAGTGTTTTTGTATATACCATTTGTGGAAGTCTGTCAGTTGTGTACCTAGCAAAGCTAGGCCAGTACAATCCATCTTGAACGAGGAGCCTGTCACGTACGCACTGATTGCATCTTCCACTATCACAACAGTAGGCGAGCTTACGCCCCATGTGTAAGGCACAGGGGATGATGCGTAGCGTAGCCATTTAGGTTGCCGATTATTGAGTGATCTCCCGACTGCATCAACAACTTCAGTCTCCTCCGACAACACAAGGAACACAAGCCTATCCTGACGGATGTCATAGAAGACATCCTCTGGATCTATATCGTAACGCTTTAAAATCATAGGATCTATGGGGCGTTCAACCTCAGTGTAGGGTACGATATAGGGAGGTACGTTATACTTACATAACTCCTGTTCAGAATAGCTCTCAGGGGCAATCGTAGTGTTACCGTGAGTGATTAATGCCTTGATCGTAAACGCATCCATGTTCTTGTGATGGGCACCTGCTATGCGGCAACTATTCTTGTAGCAATTATAAAGAATATTTCCTAGGTCACGAGTCACAGTAAATGTATTCTTCCCGTGGCAGATGGGACAGTTACCTCTGTACGTTTGATCGACATCTAAATCTAATGTGTCGATAAAGTCGCTGATCTTCGACATATTAAATGCTCCAAACAATCTCAACAATAAGTAAAGCAATTACTATTTCAACTAGCATTAGTATGTACCTCTTGCCGGTGTGTGTTACGGAGGGTACATGCCTGCTTCGCAGATGTCAATGTATTTTTCATGTACGGTTTGACACTCTGTGGATTCGCATGTCCGGTGACTGACATGATCTGAGCCATGCCTACCCCTGCCTCCACCATTTCCGTTGTAGCCGTTCTCCGTAGGTCTGAGATGCGTAGCTCTTGTGGTAGCCCAGCGTCTTGCATCATGCGTCGAGCCGCATGGCTTAACGTATATACAGAATATGATTTAAAACCATTGCCTGATTTAGCATGGATGTTAGGTGCAACATACTTCTGCCAGCCGAAGTCATCGTACTGCTGACGGAGTATAGTTAATAGATCATCTTGGATTGGTATCTTAACTTGTGCCCTCCGTTTCGACTGCGTCATGGTCAATGTACCATCAGCCAAGTCAATGCAATCCCATGTTAACTCCCGCATATCTCCGACACGCTGTGCCCACTCATATGCCATGTGAACAATCAGCCCAACCGAACGTGTACCGAAGTCTGAATAGCAGTAGGTAAGAAACTCCCGTACCTGATCCGGAGTCCAGACTTGGCGGCGGGGTTGCTCAGAATACTTCTCCATATCTTTCCATGGATTCTTCTCAGCCCTACCGAATTTAATTGCGTATGAATATACCTTGCGTATTGCAGAGAGTACACGATTAGCGAAGGTCACTCCTCGTTGGCATAGCTGTTCATATAATTCCTGTGCCATGGGCGTGGTCACCTTGTCATATTTGTATGTACCAAACTGCTTACCTCGACAGTCTAACTTGCACAGCAAGTCAAGCTGATATTGATATGCTTTCTTGGAAACATCTGTAAGCCTTTGATAATCAAGAGATTGTTTGTATGTATTAATGATGTCATGGACAGTAGAGTCATGGACAGTTACAGTCATGGCCTCTCGCCATGCATCAATCTTTTGATTGAGTCTCTCTGCTTCATTGAAGGCAGTCTCTTTTCTCATGGACAGATAACCACGTTCGACAATGCCTGCCTCGACAGCATCTGGCGGCGGGTTGTACCGCCACCGCTTGACACCTCCACGTATAATCTGTTGCACGTATCTTGGTTTATCAGTCATGTTCATGGCCTATAAATTGAGAAGCTTCTTAGCTTCTGATCGTAACTTGTTGATTTTTAAATCATCTAAGTCTTTATGTTTAGATAAAATATCTAGGGCTTCTTCAAGCTTAGACTTGATCTGTTCTTCAGACCATCTCGATTTAAAAAACTTAGATAGTACTACGCTCACGCATCCTCCTTTCAAGATCTATGATTGCGGCACGTACAGACTTGCCGACACCTTCTGCCAAACTGTCCGTGGATTTCGCTGTCCATCTACGGGTGTCACCTACATACATCACGGACACCCTGTTGTTTTGCATGAAGTTCATCAAGCTAACGTCACTTCGCTTACGCTCTTCAGCCATCTCATGTAGGTCACTCATACATCATGCACTCCGAGATTGTGTTGTGACCTATGATGTTAGCGGCTTCGTTGAGTCGCTTGTTCATGTGTTCATTACGAGTATCCTTCTGTTGGAAACGCTCACGAACAAGATCACGTACTTTACTTGACTTAATCTTTTCCAAGATCTCCTCGTCTGAATAATACTTATTCATCTTTGTTCTCCTTCTGAGAGTTCATGTACTGGGTGATCCGAGCGGGGATCACAAGGTTGTTGTCGCAATAGTCGCAACACTCACCACTGTCAGCCAGTGGAGATGGGTTAGCACCCATGCCGTAGAAAGAATCACCACAAAGGATGCATGTATTCGTTTCATTGATGTCGTTCATAGAACCACTCCTCTTCGCTTCACGCTTACGATCAACATGGGTGACAGGGCGCAGTCTTTGCGCACTGTGTTTGTGTACAAAATTCCTACGCCCTTTCATGTCACACCTCTTACTTGAGTTTTAAAAACACATACTTCTCAACCTGATCAGGGTGTTTGTACAGGGTGTACTTACCCTTTAGGTATGAGTTACCTGCCGCACCGAGACGGCCACGATACTTCTGATCGATGATGAACCAGTCACCAGCTTTCATGGACGCAAACAACGTCTTCCAGTTGGAAGTACTTGAGTGCGAGAACATGCGGCGTGGTGCAGTTTTGTTACGCTCAACTTTAATTAACTCAATCATGATAGACTCCTTAGTCTAGGTTATAAAAGATGTTGTGAATCCAAGCATCCTTGCCTTTGTTTAGGGCTAGCTTCTTGCCATCCCAATCATAGTATCCATGGATCTTTGTGCGTCCAGTACGCCTACTGATCTTCAAGATACATACCTCACGGACATTGTCCATGTTCTCGTTGGTACGCAGTACCCAATCCTTTACGTTGGCGATGGTCTTGAACGTAGGAACAATCGTCATACGCTCAGTCCAGAAGTCATCGCCATCCTTGTAGTGAACTTGCGCCGTATACATTACTCAGTCTCCTCATGTTGTACATACACAGTGTTCATCATGTCAGTGTTACCACACTGTGGACACACCTCGATGACGATGCCTAAGTGTTCAGTGAACACCTCATCACAAGACAGGCAGTGAACTTCCAGTTCCTTGCCGTCAGACTTACGCCCTTCATACGGATTCTGCCATGGGTAATACCCATGCTTCCGATAGAAGTCTTCGTTGAATGATGTAGCCATAGTTCATTTCCTATTTAAAAAAAATCCCCCACCGAAGTGGGGGTAGGGAGAAAACAGTTAAGCGGCAAGTCCCGCCAACTGCTGGAAGGCTTTGCCTTGCACGATGTCAGAGACACGATCCTCGATGCGGATCTGCTTACGAGCTAAGTCCGTATCAGCACGGCCAGTGACATGAGTACCGATGTGAGTCATCACATTGTATAAACGGTAGCCTGTCTCTCCGAGACCGGCATACTCATTCCAGATACGAGCGAACTCCTCAACAGATTTCTCGTTGACCTTGATGCCAGAAGCGATACGATAGGTAGCAACCTCAGAGCGAGCGAAGGCAATCGCCTGATCCTTGGTGACACGAGTACCCATCATCTGTTTGTACAGATGTGCTTCGTCTTCCAGACGAGACGGATACTCAGCGACAACAGCACCGAGCTTCTCAGGATCGGAGAGCATGGTGTGCTTCTGCTTGACAGTGAGACGCTCACCGACAGTGACCATGCCGTTAGTGCAAGCGAGTCGCATAATCATGCAACGGATGTCACGGCGGAATGACATATCGTGTGAGTCAATGATACGCATCTTCATCTCAGTGGCTTCGCCAACGATCCGATCATAGTTGTATTGTTTAAATACAATGTCAGCAGAGAATGCCGCACTACGATCAGCAACATTGAATCGAACCTGTAAGTTCGATGTGTCAATACCAGATTGATCCACACCCTCACGGAATGACTCCCACATATGGGTGTAGTTCACTGGGTTATGGTTCTTGCCAGATGGCTTATCATTGATAAGCTGATCTGTGTTTGGGTTGATGATCCAGAATTGATCTGGAACTACGACACCCTTACGGTACACTGGCTCACGAACAGGGTCGAAGACCAGTTCAACTGGAAGGGCAGGGACATTGTCAAAGTTTTCGTATTTCATAACTTGCTCCTTAAGCAAATGTAAATTTTGTAATTCAAAATATTAATCCAAACAAACAGCGTAGTCAACTGTTGTTTCACAATCAGCGAGTGACATACTGTCAGACGCATCACTGTCAGAGACAGAGCGTAGCTTGTCAATGACAATGTCAGTGGCATCACTGACAGAGTCACAGTTATTTACATAG
>Ga0208898_1002002_pt1 | contig 12874 bp, 13 predicted proteins | sample VirMetDEL_Mar_4_FD_184513 | JGI IMG/M metagenome (GOLD analysis project Ga0208898, IMG submission 184513) | Aqueous microbial communities from the Delaware River and Bay under freshwater to marine salinity gradient to study organic matter... | ecosystem: Environmental > Aquatic > Marine >...
GTCTGTTTCGGTGAACTATCCGAAGATTGCGGTGAATGCGACGAAGCCGGATGATGCGCCGAAGGCGATCATCACGGAAGCGGTTATCAACTATTGGTGGCGGCATTACAAGGTGAAGCCCGAGTTCCGTCGTGCCGTAAAAGACTTTTTGGTGACGGGTCATGGCTGGTTGAAATGTGGTTACCGGTATGTGGAAGAGCAGCGGGTTGCTGAGGCCGATGAGTATTCGGATGATCAAGAGGGTGGCGAGTCTACGTCGATCACTGTGATCACGGAGGACCGCCCGTTTGTTGAACGGGTGTCCCCGTACGATGTGTTTGTTGATCCTGATGCTACGTCGATGCGTGATTTGAAATGGATCGCACAACGTATTCGTCGTCCGTTGGCTGAGGTGCGTGCCGATAAGCGTTATGCGAAGAAGGTGCGTGAGGAGGTTGCTCCGACTGCTGGTTCACGGTTTGTGGATGAGCCGGGTAAGCGGCGCATCCACGACGACAACCATTCGTATTGTGAGATTTGGGAGTTTTATGATCTTCGGTCGAAGACGATGTCAGTGTTTGCTGACAGCGGCGACCAGTTCTTGATCCCTCCGAAGAAGATGCCGTATGCGTTTGGTCATCCGTTTGTGATGATCCGTAACTATGACGTTCCGGATCATTTCTATCCGTTGGGTGATTTGGAAGCGATTGAGCCGTTGCAGCGCGAGTTGAATGAAACTCGTACGCAGATGATGAACCATCGTAAGCGGTTCTCCCGTAAGTATTTGTTCAAGGAGTCGGCGTTTGATTCTGATGGGCGTGGCGCGTTGGAGTCGGATTACGACAATGTGCTTGTGCCTGTGATGTCCGATGAACCGTTGACGAATGTTGTTGCTCCGTTTCCGGCGGTGATTACTCCGCCGGAGTTCTATAACCAGTCTGAGTTGATTCAGGGGGATGTGGAGCAGATCACGGGTGTGTCGGAGTATCAGCGTGGTGCGTTGCCGGAGATTCGTCGCACAGCGACGGAGGCTGCGATTATGCAGGATGCTGCGAATGCGCGTGCTGCTGACAAGTTGGCGACGATTGAGGGTGCGATCCAAGAGGTTGCGTCTCGGATGGTTGCTTTGGCGCAGCAGTACATGACTGGTGAGCAGGTTGCCCGGTTGACTGGTTCTGATGGTGTGCCGATGTGGATCACGTTTGATCGTGATTACATCAGCGGCGAGTTTGATTTTGAGGTGGAGGCTGGTTCGACTGCGCCGAACAATGAGTCGTTCCGCCGTCAGATGGCGTTGCAGATGGTGGATGCGATGGCTCCGTTTGCTTCGGCTGGTGTGGTGAACGTGGAGCGGCTTGCCGCTCACGTGTTGCAGTTCGGGTTCGGTATCAAGAATCCGGCCGAGTTTCTTGCACCTCCCGCACCTCAGGGTGCGGCTCCGGCTGGTCCGGCGGGTCTTCCCGGCCCGTTGCCGCCGGGGGTGTCGGAGCCGCCCCCGGCTGGTCCGGCGGGTGTGGCGGCTCCGCCTGCCGCTAACCCGATGGAGTTGTCGGGTGTTGATCCCGCAGTTCTTGCTGCTTTGTCGTCCCGTATGGGCGTTGCCCTTCCGAACAGTTAGGAGATAACCATGCCAATGGTTGGTGGAAAGAAGTATCCGTACACGAAGGCTGGTAAGGCTGCAGCGAAGAAGGCTGCTGCCAAGAAGGTTCCGGCGAAGAAGGCTGCGGCTAAGAGGTCGCAGGCTCGTCGGAACAACATGGATTACTGATGCCGGGTAAACCGAAGTCCCGTGTGAATGAGGCGGGGAATTACACGAAGCCTGCTATGCGTAAGCGGTTGTTCAATGAGATCAAGGCTGGGTCTAAGGGTGGTAAGCCGGGTGAGTGGTCTGCTCGTAAGGCTCAGATGTTGGCGAAGCAGTACAAGGATAGGGGTGGCGGTTACAAGTGAGCCCTAAGAAAAAGCCTCAGAAATCTTTGGATAAGTGGACCAAGGAGAAGTGGACCACTAGCGACGGCAAGAAGGCGCAGCGTGCTGGTGGTACTACACGGTATTTGCCTGAGGCTGCGTGGAAGAAGTTGTCGGCCGCCGAGAAGGCGGCGACGAACCGTAAGAAGCAGGCTGGTTCTCGTTCAGGTAAGCAGTTTGTGTCGAACACTCCGGCTGCGAAGAAGGCTGGTGGTCAGGTGAGAAAGAGGAAGTGAGATGGCTGAGAAAGACCCGAAGTTGAAGGCTGCTGGTGTTTCGGACTACAACAAGCCGAAGCGGACACCGAATCACCCGACGAAGTCATGGATTGTTGTTGCACGTAACGGCGACGGCAAAACGAAGACGATCAGGTTCGGTCAGCAGGGTGTGACGACTGAGGGTTCTAGCCCGAAGTCGGAGCGTGGTAAGGCTCGCCGTAAGTCGTTCCATGCACGTCATAAGTGTTCGACTGCTACCGACATTCTGTCGGCGCGTTACTGGGCGTGCAAGCACCTCTGGTGAAAAGGTTTTTCCAAGTTCTGTTGCTTGTGACGGCTTGGATTGTTGGCGTGTTATCTGCGATTACGTGGGGCACCGCAGAGGTGTTTATCCGGTTCCGTAACGGACGCAGGTAACGATCTTTCTCTATTATTAGGAGCAACCGAAAGGACTCTAAGTGAGTGAAATAGCAGATGCCCCCGTGGTAGACCCCGCCCCCGTAGAAGCGGCAGGTGGACAAGTCGAAGATGTGGGCGGAAACGTCGAAGTACAGGCGGATGCACCAACCCTAAATGTTGACGAGTTTGCCGACCATCATGTGGTCGTCAAAGTTGACGGTGAGGACGTGCGGGTTCCGTTGTCTGAGGCGGTGGCCGGTTACAGCCGTCAAGCGGACTATACCCGTAAGACGCAGGAATTGGCGCAGCAAAAACAGAGCCTCCAGTGGGCAAGTGCTGTGGCACAGGCTTTGGAGAACGATCCTGCAAGGACAATTGATCTTCTTCAAACCCATTATGGTTTGACGAAGGCTCAGGCCCAGCAGGTTGCCGATCAGGCAACCGAGGATGCTGGGGATGCCGAGTGGGACGATCCAGTTGCCGCACGTGTCAAGGAACTTGATAGCCGGATCGCACAGTTTGAACAGGAACGTGCGTACCAGCGTTTGGAGGCTGAGGTTTCTCGGCTGCAAACCACATACGGTGATGATTTCAACCCTCAGGAAGTGGTAGCCAAGGCGTTAGCCGAGGGTTCCGCGAATCTGGAGGCCGTGTACAAGCAGTTGGCTTTTGACCGGCTGATGTCTCGGGTTCAAGCGGCTGAACGTCTGGCGGGTGACCGTACTGCTCAGGAGCAGGCGGTGCTGGATGCGAAGCGTGAGGCCGGGATTGTGTCGGGCGGGGCTTCGGCTGCGGAGCAAGGCTTGGAAGATACGTCACCGATCCGTTCAGTTTCTGACGCTTGGGCTGCTGCGAAGCGGCAGTACGGCGTTACTTGATCCATTAGGAGTAAACCATGGCTGGAAACAGCAACTTTGACGAACTGTTGTCAACAACGATTGCGAACTACCGTGATCAGTTGACCGACAACGTGTTCAATGCACGTCCCCTTACCAACCATCTCATGGAGAACGGTCGCCTTCGCATGGTCGATGGCGGCACCAAGATTGTTGAGCCCCTCATCTACGGTGAGAACAGCACCGTTGGTGTGTACTCGGGCTACGACACGATTGCTCTGACCCCGCAAGAAGGCATTTCGGCGGCCGAGTTTGAGTGGAAGCAGTACGCTGCGTCCATCGCTATCTCGGGCATCGAAGAGGCCAAGAACAACGGTGAGGCTGCAATCATCAACCTTCTGGAAGCCAAGGTCATGCAGGCCGAGGAGTCCATGAAGGAAGGCTTCAACGCCATGTTCTTCGGTGATGGCACCGACACCCTTGGTGCTGGTGGCACCGACTCGGGCAAGACTTGGAACGGTCTGGGCAACCTGATTGATGCGACCGCTGTTGCGGGCGGCATCGATCCGGCCGGTTCAGGCAACGGGTTCTGGGCTTCGTACGAAGAGGGCACCGCTGGTGCGCTGACCACTGCGGACATGACCACCGCTTACAACACCTGCTCGGTTGGCAATGACCATCCGGACATGATCCTGACCACTCAGACTCTGTTTGAGAAGTACGAGTCGCTGCTTACGCCGCAACTCCGCTACACGGACACCGACAAGGCGAACCTCGGGTTCCAGAACCTGTTGTTCAAGTCGGCTCCGGTGGTGTACGACGTGGATGCTCCTTCGGGCAACATGTTCTTCATCAACAGCAAGTACCTGACCCTCGTCGGCCACTCGGGCAAGTGGTTCTCGCAGACGGAGTTCGTCCGTCCTGAGAACATGGATGCCCGTTATGCGCTGATCTTCTGCTACGGCAACCTCACGGTTCGTAACCGTAGCCGTCAGGGCAAGTTGACCGGCCGCACAGCCTGATCAACCATGTGATGCTGGTGGCGGGGGGCTTCGGCTCCCCGCCGCTCGCATATCTGGGTAACGATTCAGCCTATTAGTGATGACTCCTAATGCTGTTCCTGCCCACTCCCTGTACGGGGAGCCCGCTTTGCGGGATGCCCGGCCTGCTGCTCAGGCTAAGGGTTCTTCTCCTGCCCCTCCGGGTGGGATGCCATACACGGGTCATACCCGTTGTATGGCGAATGATGCGACGTGTCAGGGCCATAGGGCTAAGGGCACGGATTATTGCATGGGTCATTTGAGGCAGATTGCCCGCGATGTGAAGGAGCGTGAGAATGAATCTGGCTGAAATCCGCTCCAAGGTTCGTGAGATTGTTGACATGGATACCGACGATGTGTCGGATGCTTTGCTCAACATGTACATCAAAGATGGTTATGACCGGATGATTTCTTTGGAACGGCGTTGGCCGTTCTTGGAGAAGTCGTACACGTTGTCTACTGTGAATGGGCAGAAGGGTTACACGATTTCCGCTATTGGTTCTGGCGATGTTCGTGAGATCACTTCTGTTGTGGAAGGGTCCATTGGCGGTATCCGGTTGACGTTGGTTGACCATGCGGATGCTGAGGCGTTCTGGTTGGGCACTCAGGACACTGTTGGCCGTCCGATGCATTTCTCGGTGTGGGAACAGAAACTGTACATCTGGCCTACTCCTGATGCTGCGTACACGTTGGCGTTGCGGGGTTTCCGCAAGCCAACGGATTGGACTGCGAACGATGCAACTCAGGTTGATGCTGATGATCGTTTGCATCAGTCGTTGGTGTATTACGCGGTTGCCCAGTTGTACCAGTTGCAGGAAGATGTCCAGTTGGCTCGGTTCTATCGGGATTCGTTTGATGAGGCTGTCCGGTTGGCTGCTTCGGATATTTTGCGGGTGTCGTCGCATCGTCCTTTGGTGTACTCGGGTGGACGGTTCCATGAGTCGTCTAATGGCTGGCAGTCCCCGGTGTACTTCTGATGGCACGGCTGGAAACGGTTCAGGTTCAGGATTTCACTGGTGGTTTGAATTATCGTGCTGATGCTTTCCAGTTGGCTGATAATGAGTCACCTGATTTGTTGAATGTTGATATCGATCCGCGTGGCGGGTTTTCGCAGCGGAACGGTGTCAGGGATTACAACACGTCGGCTATTGGGTCGATTGTTTCCGGGTCGTTTGATCCTCATCGGGTGTTCGCTTGGGATGGTAATAGCCGCCAGTTGTTTGTTGCTGCGAACAACAAGGTGTTTTGGACTAAGACTGACACGTTCGCTGATTTGGGTGTGACAACGGACGCTGTTGATGGTGCCGAGTTTGGTGCGTGGTCTAATTCTGGTACTTCATATATTTATGGGTGTGCGGGTGAGTCGAACAATGCGTTCCGTTGGGATGGTATTGGTGCGTCGCCAACGGCGACGTTGTTGACTGCTTCGGGTATTGGGGCGACGGATTGGCAGGACGATTATGTGGGTGCGTCTGGTTCTCATTGTCCTCGTTCTGAGCATTTGACGGTTCATGCGGATCGTTTGTGGGTTGCTCATACGTATGACGGGAACGGGGCGGGTTCGGTTGTGCCGTACCCGGACCGTGTCCGGTTTTCTCATCCGGGTAATCCTGAGTGTTGGCGTGAGTTGGATTACATCGATGTTGTTGGCGGTGGCCGTGGCATCAAAGCGATTGTGTCGTTTGGTGACCAGTTGTTGGTGTTCAAACCTCGGGCCATTTTTGCGATCCTTGGTTTTGATGAGACGACGTTTCAGTTGGTGCAGTTGACGAATCAGATTGGTGTGCCGTCGGCTAAGGCTGTGGCTGCGACCGAGTCTGCTGTGTTCATGTTCTCTTGGCCTGATGGTTTGTTTGCGTTTGATGGTTCACGTTTTATTGACTTGTTCCAGAAGATGCGTCCGATCATTCAGATCGGGGAGATGAATGATGAGTCTTTGGATGGCATCTATGTTTCGTGGGTTGATCGTAAGGTGATGTTGTCGTTGCCGGTCGGTGTCGATCCGGCAACGGGGGAAGATTTTGATGAGCCGCTAGTGACGTTTGATTCTGTGGATGTGAAGTTCAACGGTTCGATTCAGGCTTCTGTGCCTACGTCGACGTTTGTGTGGGATCAGACAGTTGGCGAGGGTGGTGCGTGGTCGCGGTACACGTTGGCTGATGGGTACGGTTTTGCTGGGGGCACGGAGTTTGTTGATGATTCTGGTCGCCGGTTGCCGATGGTGTTGCATCCTACGCAGCCGTTTGCGTTGCAGATCGATGTGCCTGAAACCGCTGATGATCTGATCGCTGGCACCACACAAAACTTTGAATCGTATTATGTGACGAAGTGGCAGGATGCAGGTCAGACGACCGCCAAAAAGTTTTGGCGGCGACCCGAGTTCGTGGTCCGCCAGTTGGGTGAGGACACAACGATTGATGTGTCCACGTTCCATAACTGGGATCGTTCCACTTCTCAACGTGATTTCCAGTTGACGTTCACTGGAACGTCTTTTGCTGGTGGCTATGAGTCGTGGGTGCAACCTGATCTGGGTTCTGATCTGGTGAAGGGAACGAATTTGGGGTTGGCTAATGCTGTCCAGTTGAAGGTGTCTGGTGTTGGGGGTCAGGCGTGGGGTGTGAACGGCATCGCATTCAAGTTCAACCCGCGTAGGAGCAGGTTGTAATGGCTGATCAAAGGTTCACTCCTCCCGGTTTGGGTCGCCTTCAGGGTGAGGATGCTGCTGTGTTGCGGCAGGTGATTTTGGCGTTGATTCAAGAGTTGGAACGTATCCGTGCGCGCCTTGATGCGGGCGGCTTGTAACGAAATGGCTATTTAGTGATGGCTTCTTTTGCGAACCTTGGTTTGTCCGTTGGGCGTGGTGAACGGTCGGCACGTACTCAGCGTGACGCGACCTTGGCTCAGAACGCCTATAGCCGGTTTTTGTCTCAGCAGCGTGGCGATAGGGAGTTACGTAGTCTGGGTGAGCAAACTAACCGTGATCTGGGTGCTTTGTCTGCCGCGTATTCGCAGCGTGGGCTGCGAAACAGCGGGCTTCAACAGCAGGCACGTAATGAGTTTGGTACGCAGGCTTTCAGGTCCGAGCAGGACATCCGTAATCAAACTGCACAGCAGTTGGATATGGCGAATTTGTCTGATGCTCAGGCTCAGGCTGCGTATGAGTCCGCTGTTCAGGAAGCGGAGATTGCCAAGGCGAACAGTATCGCCCAGTTGGCTGCCGAGTTGTTGAACTATTACCCGTTCATGGGGAGTTGATTATGTCTATGACAGATGCGTACGAAAGTTACTTGGGGAACCTTGGGGGTTCCCGCCAGCGAACAGACGAGTTGTTCGGTCAGTTGCTGTCTGGTAACCGCCAGTCTCGTCAGAATGTTGCTGATCGTTATGCGATGATGGGTCAGCAGTTGGCCGACATGTCGGCTACTGCGTCTGGGCAGGCTCGCTCGGGTTATGGTGCTGCACGCAACCGGGTTCAGGCTGCTCCTCAGGTTTACCGTGGGCCGGTTGGTCCGGGTCCGCAGGCTGCTGCGGCCCCGTCTGTGGGGATGGATGCTGCTACTGCGGCGAACTTGCAGAGTGCTGCGGGTCAGTTCGGTCAGGCGAATCAGGCCGCTCTTCAGCAGGTGTATGACACTTTGGGCCAGTCCGAGGCTGCGAATAGGGCTGCTCGTTTGAGCGATATTGATCTCGCACAGACCAGTGATTTGGCTCAGTTGGCTGCTTTGGCTCAGGCGCAGCAGTTCGGGATGGGTGCTGCCCAGTCACGTGAGATGGCTGATTTGGATGCTGTGATCAATCAGATTTCACGTGATCAGATTGCTGCCAGTCTCGGGTTTGATGAACGGGAGTTGGCTGCTATCAACGCTATGACGGCGGCACAGCAGCAGGGTGAGCGTTTCGCGTTTGATCAGGCTGAGGCTGCTGCGGCAGCGGAGCGGGCGCAGCGGGAGTTTGATTTCGCTCAGGATCAGGCTGTTGTTCAGGCTGCTCAGTCCTCTCAGGTGTTCGATCAGAATGCGGTGAACTCTGCGGTGAACATGTTCACTTCGATGGTGAATCCGATTGTGGATACTTTGGAACCGGAGTCGTTGTTGGAGTTGTGGTTGGCGTTCTCTGAGGAGATTGGTATGCCGATGAGTGAGGCTCTTGGTTCTGTGGGGGCTGTCTGATGCCTCCGTTGACACCTGAAGAGCAGGCCGCGTTGATCAGAGACTTTCTTGGCACGGGTAGTGGTTCTAACCAGATCAACGATTTGGAGAACCTGTTTGCTTTCTCCCAGAACTTGTTGGCTCAGGCTGCTATTGGCATGCCGGGTGTCGATGCCCAATATATTTCTGACACGGTTCAACAGTTGGCGTACACGCCGTATGACGGACCTGATCCGCTGGTTATTCAGGAACAGGTGAATGAGGCGATGCGACGTGTTGCGTCGCGTCTGGGCATCCAGCCGGAGACGATGAACAGTATTGCCGAGTCGGTAATTGATGGCATTGCTCCTGATGTTGCGTTGGCGGCGATTAGTGGGCTTGTGTTCCGTGATTCTGAGGGCAATCCTCGTGATGTGAGCGATACGGAGCGAGATGAGTTCAATGCCCTGCCGGGAATCTTGCAGGCTTATCAGGATGCTGTTGAGGCCGAGCGCAACACGTTTGTGATGGACGGGCAACGATATGTTGCCCGTGATGAGACTGCTGTTCGTGCTGACATGGAGGAACTTGGTCTGACGGGCCCGTTCAACGATCCGAACATTTGGCTGTTCCAACCCGATCAGGCTTTGGCTGCTGCTGCACGTGAGACGGAGGCGCAGGCGGAGCAGGTTGGTGCCGGTGTCGCTGATCTTAGGTCGCAGTTGGAGGAGTTGGAAAGGTCGACACGTGTTCCTGTTGTTACTGATCGCGCCATGGAGCAGGGTATCAGGGATTTCGCTTTGCGGAATAGGACAGGGGGCATTCAGAGGCAGGGTCGCAGCGACGAGAATGTTGGTGCTGCCGATGTGACCGATAGGCCACTTGGCGGCATCCAACGTGTGGGGCGTTCTGACGCGAACGTGGGGGCTGCTGTTGGCGATTTACGTCCGGGCGGCTTGTACCAGCGTCCTGATCGGGCACCCAGTAGCCGTGGCACTAATGCACAGTTGGAAGCAGATTTGAAAGCGGCGCAAAGGTACGCCACATTTGCTGCGGCCGATGAGGCCCGCAAACAGGCTGCACCTGAAATGGCGAACATTCGCCAGCAGATCACTGAGGATAGCGCAGAGCAAAACATGTTGCAGGCTGCTGCAAGAATGCGTGAACAAGAAGCGGCCGCTAGGGGTTCTATTCCCGGTGCCGCACAGTTGGAGATCTACCGCGATTACCTGACTAGTTCTTTCCCAAGTGTTCCTAGTGGCGGTGGTGGCAAGCGGCGTTATCGGTTGTCGCAGGATCAGATTCGTAGTGTGGCTCGCGCTGCGGCGGGGCCGCTGCGCCGAGGGGCACAGTAAATGCCGATCCTTCCGTACGATGACGAGAATCAGGGTTCTGGGCGTGGCCTGTCAAGGCTGCCTGACGTGTTGCGGGCACAGCAGTCACAGCAGCAGTCTGGTGGGCCGGGTTTTCTTGGGACGTTGGCTAGGGGTATTGTTGCCCCGTTGACATTGATTGATACGCCTAGGCGTGCGATTATTTCGGGTATCCGTGAGACGGTTGATTTGTTGGATTCCGATCCGGAAACCAAAGCATCGTTCAGCGATTTTTTGGAGCAGACGAAAGACCCGACGTACGGTGTTGGTTCTGCTTTCCCTGATCCGACTGGTAACAAGTGGGTTGATCGTCTGATTGGGTTTGCTGGTGATGTGGCGTTGGACCCGGTCACATATTTGACGTTGGGTGCTGGTAAGGCCGCGACGTTGGGTGGTCGTGCAGCGTTGTCGACTGATTTGTTGCGTGGGGCTCAGGCTGTGGGTCGTGTTGATGAGGCCCGCCCGTTGATCCAGAAGATCGGCCAGCGTGGTGTGAACTCTTTGAGTCGTGGTGAACGCCAGTTGTTCGATGACATTGTTCGGGCTGGTGGGACTGGTTCGGAGATTGGTCAGGCTGGGCTTAGGTTCCGTGTGCCGTTCACTGGTCGTGAGACGGCGGCGATTCCGGGGACACGACGGGCGGCTGAGGGTATTGGTGGTGCGTTGTCGTCGGCACGTTTGCGTGCCGGACAGTCGAACTTGGGGCAGCGTGTGCGTACTGCTGTGTCTCCACGTGAACGAGTCGATCTGTACAACCAGATGGTCAAGGGCGGCGACTCCGATACGTTGCTGTTGCGACTGCAAGATATTGCGGCCGGGGATCGTGGCACGGCGACTAGTAATATTGCGTTGAGCCGTTTTGGTGAGCAGGTTGATGACATCGCTAAGACTGGCCGCAAGGAAGGTTTGTCTGGTGAGGAGTTGACTCGCCAGTTGGCGACTGATGCTCCTGATAGCCCGATTGCCCAGCAGAGCCGTACGTTCTTGGATGACGGTATCAATGAACTGACGGATGCGGGTTCGACTGTTCAGTACCGCCGTAATTATGTGCCACGTGTGTACACCGACGAGTACGACACGGTCGTACGTGGAGAACTTGGCGACGAGATCAAGCAGACAATTGGTGTTGTTGATGATCTGAGCCAAGAGGGAATCACCCAAGCCCGCCAAAAAAATAAAGGTGATTTCTTGGTTCGTGGTGACGAGAAGGTAGAACTAAAAGGTGATGACCCGTTCTCGTTCAACAAAGCGATGAACGAGTTGTACCCAGAGTTGGGTGGCTCCGTCAAGTTTGTTGAAGAGGACGGCTACAAACTGTTGGAGCGTTGGGCCCGTTCCGCCAGCGCAGAGTTGGGTCGTTTGCGGTATGCGGACGAGATTCAGTTGTTTGGTCCGGGTCGGGCTGCAAGTCAGGCCACTCAGGCTCCACGGGTGACTGGTCAGATTGCTGAGGAAACTGCGGGGACGGTGCCGGACCGGATCGATGACATTCGTGCTGCCCGTCAGGCAGCCGCACAGCAGGCGGCAGAGTCAACACAGTCTGCACGTGAAACATTGGCTGGTCGTGTGGAGCGTTTTGCGGCTGCTGATGAGGCTAGGGCCGCACGCTTGGGGGCGGGCGCGGAACGCCGAGTCGATGAAATCTTGCAACGCATGGATTCGCAGATTCGTGACCTTGACGATCAGATCGACAAGTTGGATGCTCGCGCTGCGTCGATTTCGCCTGCTACGGCGACACCCCAAGAGGTGTCTTTCTTACAGGCTTCACTGCAACGTACCCGGCAATCGCTAGAGAACGCTAAGGCTGGTGTTGGTGATCCGGCAACTGACGATGTTGTTGATGGCTTGTTGTCTGAGGCTCAAAGACTTACCGCCCAAGCGGAAGGGTTTGCTCGTTCTGCACGGGATATCAGGGCTGGTGCTGCTGATCCGCGTGTCGCTGCGTCGCAGCGACGAGTGGGTCGTGCTGCACAACAACAGGCGGAAACGGAACGTCTTGTCCGGCAGGCAGCAGATGAGGGTTTTGCCCCTTCATTGAACGGCGAGGATGCGGCCGCGAACATTACAGCGAACTTGAACAGGGTGCCTGAGCAGGGCAACAAGCGGCTGCGTCGTGAAGCACGCGCCTTGACCGAGGATGTTCCTGAGGGCGAGTTGTTGACCCGTGATGAACGGTATTTGGCCGGGTTGCGTCAGGCCGCTAAGGACCCGTCTGATCTGTCCGCTCAGGTCGCGTACGCGAACATGTTGCAGGCGTATTCGATTGAAACAAAGATCGCTGCCGAGGGCGGCAAGGGCCGTAACTTCGGCAAGTTCTTTGAGTCGTTGTCCGGTAACACTAAGAACTCTGCACAGTTCCGTGAGGACATGTTGAACCAGTTGGAAGAGGGCTGGCGCATGATTGAAGGCACGGGTGTTGCGGTGCCTGACGAGTTGTATCGGATGCGTCAACGCATCGTGGAGTTGAATCAGCCGGAAGCGTTCACTGGTTTCTTGAAGGCATGGGAAACGTACACAAGGTTGTTCAAGGCGTATGTGACTGCGACTCCCCGGTTCCATATTCGTAACGGTATGTCGGCTTCGTTTATGAACTGGTCTGAGGGTGTGTCTTCGATGCAGATGATCGAAGGTGTCCGCATCTGGAAGAAGTACAGGAATGTTGGCATCAAGGGTTTGGATGCCCGTGAGAAAACGATCATTGAATCGGTGTTGGCTTCTGGTGCCGGTCAGTACGACATGATTGAGGTCGGGTTGCGAGGCCCGTTGGGGACTCGCACTTCCCGCAAGGTTGGTACGAACGTCGAAAGTGGGGTGCGTGCCGGTCTGGCAGTCAAGGTGATTGATCAGGGCGGTTCGTTTGATGAGGCTTTGTCGACAATCACCCGCGTGCATTTCAACTACAGCCAGTATTCCAACGTGGACAGGATCGCACGT
>Ga0208898_1002003_pt1 | contig 12872 bp, 13 predicted proteins | sample VirMetDEL_Mar_4_FD_184513 | JGI IMG/M metagenome (GOLD analysis project Ga0208898, IMG submission 184513) | Aqueous microbial communities from the Delaware River and Bay under freshwater to marine salinity gradient to study organic matter... | ecosystem: Environmental > Aquatic > Marine >...
TTTTAGTTGCGTCAGGTTGTACTACCCACCCATCCCAAAGAATAGAATAAACCCCACTAGATACATGTGGTTCTTCAGTATCCTGCATATATAATTCCACATCATAACCTTTGATAGTTATGTCGTGTTTTTCATTCCATAAATTCTTTTTGGAGTTGAAGTATTCCTTAACTAATTCTTCGTTTTCGTCAACTTCACCAAAATCTACTAATATATGTAAGTCTACATCAGAAAATTTTGACCAATTAAAGTTCGCTAAACTACCTGTCAAAATAATATCGTCAATATCTACCCAACCTACATTCAGTGTTTCAAAGAAATCATCCGCAATCATAAGAAGTCTTCTTCTTACATCCTCATGCATGTGTTGTTCTTTATCGAATATTTTTGGGTTAAGTGTTGACTGAACTTCGAAAGAAGATAAATCAATATCCTCCTTTCGTAATATGTCATTAACTTCTTGTTCTGAGATTCTTTTTATATCCATAATAATAAATATGTTTCTTTATGGATAAATATCATAAAAAATAGAAACGGGCGTATTCTTATTTTAATCAGTTAATAATTCCTTTTCTTTGTTTAAACAAAATTTAGGGTTATTGATTAATTTATCTATTCTAGAGTCTATGTATCTTGTAGAATCATTGTGTAACTCAATCATATGTCTATGATTTTGATCAACAAGTTCGTTTATATTTCTATATGAATCATCAATCCGTCTATGGAATGTGTCATATATTTCTTTTATTTCGTCAGAATAATTGTGTTCTGTCCTATCTATTCTATTATGTATACTTCTATCTGTTTCAGATATGTATTTTTCTAAGTTTTCGTTAATTTTAATTAATTTTTTAACCTTAAGCGTAACCCAAGTAATGACTATACCCATAAGCACAACCAATACGGAAGCAACACCCAAAGCGAATGATAATTTTTCCATAACTTTTTGTTTTTAATTTTTAATTGTTATTATTGAAACGCCCGTTTCTATTTACTACCTATAGTAATAATTTCATATCTCCACCCACTGTCTGTGTTTGTGTTTAACAATTCACATAATTTTGTTACCTCACCAAAACACGATGTCTCATAAACCTCACCATTCGGATCCAGTAAAATAACGTGTTGAGGTTTTCCATTTTTAACCATAATTTTTTTTATCTGATAACTTTTAATCATAACGTACTTTTTATGTTTTCTATTTGCTCAACTAATGGTTGTACATCCACAATGTCTTTTGATTGTGAATAAGAATATTTTTTAATTACTGTATGTAATAATTTACCTTGACTTTCACTACCCTCAAATTTACTATAATCAGTAAAGGTAACTCCCTCATAAACATATTGTCTACCAGAGTTAAAAATTATTGCCAATTTTTTTTCATTGACTATGTACTTAGATCCTAAAATATTAGAGGAGTCATAAAGACATTCTATCGATCCGTTTTCTTCGTGTTTTAGTAAAACCATAATTAATCTTTTAAAAGTTTATATGAATGTATATTTTTAAGTTCATAAACGTCACCCTTAATCTCAGAAGGTTCACTTATTGAAACTCTTTTCTCTTCAGTAATTAAAACATAATTACCTGTTATTACCATCGCAGAATCTTCATATTCTATTCTGTCTGTAGGTTTACCTTCTTCGTCTTTAAGTAGTAAAACTATTTTTCTAAATGTTGGTGCACTTGGTATCATATTACAAATATATAAAAAAATTATTATTTAAACAAATATAAATATAAAAAAAATCCACAACTTGTAAAGTTATGGATCTTTTATATGTAGTAGTTAATACTAATCTATACTCACCTTTCTACTATAGGACTTTGTTTTAGTTGGTTTTTCTTTTGGTAAGTAAATTGTTGTTATACCATTTTCTGTTTTTGCGTAAATTTCTTCACTGACAACATTCGTTGGTATTTCAAAAGTTCTGTAGAATTTGTTATAGTGGTATTCTTTAGAAACGTAATCCCCCTTTTCTGTTTTTTCTAGTTTACGTTCACCTTTAAATGTTAATGTTTCACCATTAATTTCTATAGATAGATTTTCTTTGGTAATTCCAGGTGTGATAATTTCGTATTTATACACCCACTCATCTTCAAAAATATTAGTAGAAGGGAAATTAGAATTAAACCCTAATACCTTATTACCATTATTTAATCTACCTTTAAGGTTATAATTTGGGAAAGAATCCCTACCAAACATCGAATCAAACTCTTCGATTAATTTTAAAAAATTTGTACTCATTATTAATTTAATTTTTTATTGTTATTATAACACCCCATAGTCAAACGTTATACCAACAGATAAATTATGACAATTTGTCAGGGATTGTTTATATGTTTACCCTTAATTTTGTAATAATTGACATCTATACCCTTTTCTTCTAATTCTTTTTTAGGGATATATGTCTCACCAGTTTCTAAAAAGTGATTCATTCTTTTTCTACCAAAACTAATATTAAACTCAACTAAGTCAATACCAATGAACCTTCTGTTATTCTTTAGAGATGCAACACCTGTAGTAGATGATCCTGCGAATGGATCTAAAATAACATCATTTTCATCACTACCAATCTTAACAAACCATTCTGCCAACTCAACAGTAAATGGTGCAGGATGTAAAATACCTGGATTAGATTCCGCCGCAGCGATAACTACATTGTGTGGTAATGAACCCTTTTCATTTAATTCTTTCATTTGTGAATCATAAACACCATCTCTAGAATTAATTGTGGTAACAGGTTTCTCAAACCTCTTTTTAGTAACCTCTGAATGTTCAGTTCTACAATTATCTGCCCTAAACTTAGGTTTGTTGGAGTTGGAGAAATGAAATACATATTCGTATCTATCAATTGCCCGATACTTACAGTTTGTAGGTACTGCGTTCTTTTTAAACCATATATAAGGTTTTGCAACCATATACCAACCTTGTTTCCTCATCTTATATCTTAACTCATCTAAAACAGGATGAACAACACCCTTATCAATTTTATCGTTTATATTTAAGAAAAAACTACCATTAGGTTTAAGAACCTGTAAAAACAATTCAGTGAATTCTAAAAACCAATCTGCGTAATCATCAACGTGAATAGATCCGATTTCCCCGTCATCATTTCCACTATAATTTTTTCTCATTGAGAAATAAGGTGGAGAAGTAAATATCATATCTACCTTTTCACCCTTCTCGATCATTTCCTTTAGTACGATTTTTGTATCACCTAATTGTAATTTGTATTGACTTTCCATAATATTATAATTAACTTTGAAACAAAGATAATGATATTTATATAAAAAAACAAATTTAAAATGAAAAAAGTATTACCTAAAGTTAAGAGGATCATAAATATGTCCATAAAACAAGCGAAATTTTATGGTGATTATGAGGTTAGAATTGAACATATTATAATATCATTAATAAACGATTATAATAATAATGCAATAAAGACATTAGTTAAGATGGGTATTGATGTGGATAAATTACACAAAAATATAGAAAAGTCTCTAATGAGGGGAGAGGACTATGATAATGTGAAGATTAATAATAAAGATTTTCCGTTAGAAGAAATGACAGAAAACATTTTAAAGGGTGCAGAAAAAGAGTGTGATAACTTAAATGATGACTACTTAGATACCCAACATATACTATTAGCAACACTTAAAGTAAAAACTAAAATGTCTGCAATGTTAAAAAGTATGAAAGTATCATATAAAGGATATAAGAGTAATATTGTTAGTGCGATAGAACCTATGGAAAATGAAGATGAAAATAAAAGTAGACAAAGTAAAAGTAAATCAAAAAGTAGTAAGTCTAATGAAACACCTATATTAGATAATTTTTCTATCGATGTTACTAAAAGAGCAACTGAAGGTAAAATTGATCCTGTAATCGGTAGGGATGACTCAATCCAAAGAGTCGCTCAGATATTGGCGAGAAAGAAAAAGAATAATCCTGTTATTATTGGTGATCCTGGTGTTGGTAAAACTACAATAGTAGAAGGGTTAGCGTTAAAAATTGTGCAAGGTGACGCACCTAGAACGTTGTTAGATAAAAGAATTGTATCATTAGATTTAACTTCATTAGTGGCGGGTACAAAATATAGAGGACAGTTTGAGGAAAGAATTAAAGGTGTCGTTGATGAACTTATGGAGGTAGATAATGTTATATTATTTATAGATGAGGTTCACAATGTGGTAGGTGCAGGTAATACAAGTGGTTCTATGGACGCTGCGAATGTATTAAAACCCGCATTGGCGAGAGGTGATTTACAATTGATTGGTGCTACCACATTAGATGAATTTAGAGAAAACATAGAGAAGGATGGTGCATTGGCGAGAAGATTCCAACAAGTAATAATTGAGCCACCTTCAGTGGAAGATACTATCAAAATATTAATGAAAATCAAAGACTCATACGAAACTTACCATAAAGTATCTTATCCAACAGAGACGATTGAACAATGTGTTAAGATGGCGGATAGATATATTACAGATAGAGAGTTCCCCGATAAGGCGATTGATATTATGGATGAGGTTGGTTCTAGAAGTCAAATTAACATTAAACCACCAAAATCTATTAGTGATTTAGAAGATAAAATTTTAGTAATAAAAAATAAGAAGGGTGAAGTTGTTAAAAAACAAAAATATGAAGAGGCGGCAAGATTAAGAGACGAAGAAAGAATAATCAATGAGAAATTAGATATTGAAAAGGACAAATGGGTAGAAAGTTTAAGTAAAGATAAAAAACTAATAACTCCTGAAGACGTTAATGAAGTGGTTGCATCTATGACAGGTATCCCACTAAAAAGAATTAGTGGTGATCAAGGTAAGAGAATGTTGGAGATGGAGAAAGAAATGGAGAAATCTATTATTGGTCAAGAAATGGCGTTAGAGAAGATCGCAAAGTCTCTTAGACGAAATAGGGTAGGTATTAGAAACCCAAAGAAACCAATTGGCTCATTTATGTTCTTAGGTCCCACAGGTGTCGGTAAAACTCATATCGCAAAGAAACTGGCGGAATATATGTTCGGTGATGAAGATTCATTGATTAGATTAGATATGTCTGAGTTTCAAGAAAAACATTCCATCTCTAGATTGATAGGTTCACCTCCTGGTTATGTAGGGCACGAAGAAGGAGGACAACTTACTGAAAAAGTCAGAAGAAAACCATACTCTATTGTATTATTTGATGAGATTGAAAAAGCACATAAAGAAATATATAATACATTACTACAGATGTTAGATGATGGACAACTAACAGATAGTGCGGGTAGAAGGGTTAATTTTAAAAATTGTATGGTTATTATGACATCTAATGTTGGTGTTAAGAAATTACAAGACTTTGGAACTGGCGTTGGATTTGGTACTAAATCTAAATTGGAAAAACAAGATGAGATAAAAGAAAGTTTATTAACCGATGAACTTAAAAAACAATTCCCACCTGAATTTTTAAATAGGTTAGATGATGTTATAATATTTAAATCATTAACTAAAGATCAAATTGGTAAAATTGTTGACTTAGAAATAATTAAATTAGTTAACAGAGTTTCTGAAATAGGTTATACATTACAAATAAATAAAACCGCAAAAGATTATTTAGTAGATGTCGGATACGATGAAGAATATGGTGCGAGACCATTAAATAGGGCAATACAAAAACATATTGAGGATCCAGTATCTGAAGAAATTTTAAGTGGTAGAGTAGAAGAAGGACAAACAATAAAAGTAAGTTATTCTAAGTCAAAAGAAGAAATTATTATAAAAATCTCTTAAAAATTTTGTAGATTAGAAACTTTTTACTATATTTGTATTATAAAATTTAATTATTATGAAAAATTTAATCACATTATTAGTATTATTAGTAACTAATTTAATTGCGTACTCTCAATTAGATATGGTAGAATTCTCTTACGAGAATAATAAAAAGATAGTAAAAAATATTAATTTAGATTCCTTAGAGTTAGTATTAGTGCAAAAAATAAATACATTTAGAGTAGAAAATGGGTTAAGTGTCTTATCTGTTGATAAATCATTATCCAAATATAGTAAAAACTGGTCATTAACTATGTCTCAGAAAAAAACATTAAATCATTCACGTATTGAAAATTCTAATATTATTGCAGAGAATGTATTTTCTACTATATCATTTGGGGTTTTTCCTATGGAAAAAGAATATATAAATGATGTGGCAAATAGAATATTTAAAGGTTGGTGTTCATCAACGAATCACAAAAATAATATGTTAAACAAAGATGTTAGTAATATCGGAGTTTCAATTATCTTAATACCTAACGGTATGATAGACGAATATTCAACAATGGTAGTTAATTAACTACCATTGTTTATTAAAAATTAGTACTTTTTATACACTTAATAGTACTACTTAAATTATCAATACCTTTTTTAAAATCATAATTTTTAACCCATTCTTCTATCGTCTGGTTGTTTTCTGGGACATAATTATTATTTATATGTTTCATTATTTTTTTTTCATCACCCGTTTTTAAATCTACAATAACATCGTTTAAGTGCCTCATACACCACTCAGCAGTTTTAGTGATTGATTCTTCTTTTTTCCCTTTATCAGTTATCTTTGACAACCAACCAGCACTTAACTCACCTTTTTGTAATTTCTCACACGTACCTAAAGGTCTAACAGGACCAAATGTAGAAGTTCTGGTGGGTTTGTCCCTACCTAATTGTTCTGCAGTAGCACCTATTTCGGTACTATCATAACTTACCCAAGAGGGGAAATTTTTAAAACAACTAGTATAATCTACCTTACCTTCACTCAACACCTTTTTAACAATTCTACGTAAATCTGACTCTGTTAAATTTACAACTTTACCATTTTTTTTAATTTTCATAATCACATATATTTAATATTAATCAAAATTAGGACAACCTATATACCTACCATTTAGGACAATCTGTAGTCCTACCTTTAAATACAGGCATTTTAGGTAGCGGACCTCTAGGTTTTAACCCCCTAAGAATTTTTTTAACTTTCTTTACAAATTTTTTACCACCACGTTTAATTGAGTCCCAAGTTTGTGTGATATCAAACGTACCATCAGAACCAAACTCTAATGCTAAACCTGGTACTCCTATAACAAAATAATCTTGATCAATTTCTTCACTTTTTAACAATTCTGGTAGAACCATACTTACACTAATACCTGCCAAATTCATTCTATAAGGACCATATGTAGACTCATATTCCATTGCTAGTTCCTGTTGAGATATTTTCCTACCTAATAATTTACTAGCTTTATTTGCCCATTCTTGTGTTCTACTCCCATAAAAAAATCTAGGTGTCAACTCTTTACCTAAGTCTTTTTGTCTTTTGTACGCTTCTTGAAATAATTTTCCGTATTGGGATAATGGTACATCATTACCTAATACATCTTTACCGTCTAGTTTTTGCCATCCAGGACCTACATTTGGTTTTATTGCCTTTGAGGCGTATATAACATCCTCAGCCATCTTTTTTAACGTTGGGTTTCCCTCTATTCTACCTTTAATGAAATTATATATTATATCACATCTATCTTCAGCCAATTTTATATTATTACTTTCACTAAAAGTTTTATCCTTACTTTTATAAGAAGTCCTAACTTTACTAGTCGATGAATAAGTAAAAACGTTAAAAGAAAGTATTTTTAAATCAAACTGTTCTTTAGTTAGATTATTATCTTTTCTAGTTTGTTCTACTTCGTTACGTTTTTCATTTACTAAATTAATTAATTTTCCAATTTGTATCTCTATATTCTTTATGGTAGTATTATTCAAGCTAGTCCCATCATCTTCGAAAAAATTATTACCTAAATTATTTCTTTCTTCTTGACTATCTTTACTTAATGGATAATTGATAATAACACTGTCACTTTCACTAGTTTTTATTATTGGACCTTTCTTTGTTTCTACCATAAAAGAATTTAATTGCTGAGGTTCATCTGTTATCTCAATAGTGTGTATTTTACTGAGTAATTTTTTGTATTTATCTATACCAACTTCCTCAATCTCTTTCTGAAGTTTATTTAAAAGTGATCTTTTAAGGTTAACACTTTCATTTATATCGACATCTATTTTAGAATCATCTATATCAAAAGACATACCCTTACCTTTTTTTTCTTGAGTTTTTTTTTCGAAATCTGTTAAAACACTGATATTACCATCTAAATCACCATTTTCATTATCATCTGATGTTGATGTATAACTTTTTAAATAATTTAAACTATCTGACAAAGGAATTAAATCTTCTTTTGGTATCAAAACATTTGCCGTATTAAACGCATCAATCTGTTTTTTTAATTTTATTAAAATATTAGAAGTTTTTATATTATCTATCTTTTTCTTCTCTTCCGGATCAGTTATTTTTGTGAGAACATCATCGACATTAAATGAAGATAACTCTGTAGGTAAGTTTTTTTGTAATTCTTCATCAAAATCATCTTCAGGTTTTACATTTTTCTTTGTTTGTTTAACTTTATCAGGTATGTCAATACCATAATATATATTTCCAAACATCCAATTTTTTAAACTATCTCTAGTAGCATTACTATCATTAGCAGAAAACCAATCCATCATAGTAGTATATGATGGTTTATCTAATATACCAGGATCGATTGAAGCGTCTACTTCGTTTATATATTTGATAATGTCTTTTATTTTTGCACTTTCCCAGTTAAATTTACCACCCTTAGTCCAGTCATGAAATTTTGGGGGTTCTTCATTATCAGTTTCTTGTTCCGTCAATCGGTTTAATCTTAATTTTTCCTCTATTAATCTGTCTAACGATGTAGTATTTTCATTAAATTCTTTAGAATCGAAATTCATTAACTTTCTCATTCTATATATTTCCTCTGCTAAATTTTGTTTTCTCATATTTTAACTATTATATTTATATAAATATAAGGTAATCTTAAAAAAAAAACATTGTTTTATTTGTTTTATAAGATTATTTGTTGTATATTTGTTTAAAATCAAACAATATGAAAAAGTTAATCACATTATTATTAGTATTAGTAACCTTAAATGGTTATAGTCAGACACCTATTGACTATAATAATTTCTCAACAGAAATTGCCACACTTAAACTAAAAGAGGCATTTCTTCATTTTAGAGATACCATAACAACCTATGGTTCTCATAATGAGTATAAACATTTAGAAGATTACCCAATACTTAAAGAAAAAAAACATCTGATGTTGCCAAGATGGTCAGAATGGATATACAACAATATTTCTGTACGTAATACGAAAGAATTAATACGAACTACTTCACTCTACCATCCCAGCATAAAAGAATGGTTAGAAATACACCATAAAGATATGGTAAATGCATACTATGATGGTAATACACATGAAGATGTTGAAAAGTTCAAAAGAATTTGTGTTATACAATATAGTGAAAATGCGGTTAGAGTACCCATAAAGAGTAATGAAGATAGATATAAAACCTATGAAGAACTTGCAACTACTATAATTTTAACATATGAAAAATCTATGAATCATAGATGTTTACAAAGGGCACCAATGTTATCTAATGGGTTAGATATTGTTGGTGATGAGTCTAATGCCATATTTGCTTGTTGTGTGATGTACAATAAAAATACTAAACAAGTTAAATCGACTATTAATTTTATTAGATAATATTATGATTTAACAGACCTACCCCTTCTATTAGGATTATTACCCACCATAAAATTCACCCAACCTATTTCTAAAAAAGGGTCTTTTACCAGAACAATAGCCCTATGGTATTCTGTTCCTGCACCCCTAGTAATATCCTGTTGAGGGTCACTTATATTTTGCCAACCTTTAAAAAATAATGGCCCATATGGAACATATGCAGTAACACCTTCATCATTTAACATAACTTTAAACTTATATTGTCCATTTAATCCACCTTTTCTGTAACCATAGTATCCATGTATCTTACTCTCAACCTCAATACCCAAACTATCAAATATGTTTGTTATATCATCAATCATCACTAAAATGTTTTGGTTATTCTTAGCTTTCCAAAACCTAACTACTTGATTACCAATACCTAATTCTTCACCTATTTTCCATTCACCAGCAGCTTTTAAACCTTGTGGGTGCTCCTTAACATCAAATAAAATATCTAAATCTTCCTCTTTTTCGATTTCTTTTTCATCCTCCACAGTTTCGGTTTCGTATGTATAAGTTGGCCAAGACTCAACATTAAAATATCTGTCATTTGCAGTATTTTTAGAATTATGATTTGATTTACCCTCAGTCCAACTGTTAGAAGAAATCTTATACCCTTTACCAACTGGTGTAAATACACCTTTTAGTTCTGGTATATCAGTTTCTAATCGTTTAACCATTTCTTTTGCCCTAGCTTCAGACAAACATTTGTCATAACTTTCTCTAGATCTACCACCAGATACTCTACAATCTTCATAAGTTTTAGTTGTAGTACTTTCTTCTTTAGCGATTATTGTATCAGGATTACCATCTTTAGAAGAAAAAGCATTTAGATATAAAGGTGCTTTACTTTTTAAAAAATTAATATAATCTACCCACTTATCTGAATTTTCTTTTTTTGTTTTATTATAATTTATTTTAAACGCCTCATATTGTTCTTTACCACCATTACTTAATTCTACACTATCAAATACATATGGGTCGGAAAGTTTAAAATTAATATCTATACTTACTGGATCTGGATCTGGATCAGGATCAGGATCTGGTTCTTTAAAAAAGATTATATTCCCACCTGATAACCCTGCTTTTTTACCCATATTTAAATCTGCCCAATCATCTGTTATTCCAGGGATATTTAAACCTTTTGTTTTAAAATATGCAATTCTTTTTTCCGCAACTTCTGCAGATAAATCAACTTTACCTTTTTTATCTCCCATACCCCTTAGTTTAGGTGCAAACATTGCGTCTTCACCGTCAAACTTCTGAATTTGACTTTCTTTTTCTTGTGATTGTAAACTTTTCTCATAGGCAGATTTTCCATCAGAAATTTCTTCTATCATAACTAGTTCGTTACTTATTAAAGAATTCAATAGTTTTATCACCTCCGTTTCATTATCCCAGTCAGTGAACCTTTGGGTGTACTGTAAAAACTTTTTACCATTTTCACTAAAATTTATAACACCTTGTTTAATTTCACCTATTTCGTCCCCAAGATAAATATTACCATGTGACCTAGTTTCTTTACCACTTAAATTATAATTGTTTATTATTTTATAATTTTTGTATTTATTTAATTGTTCACTTAAAACAGTTTTTTCAATATTAGACTCAGACAAAACATCATGAGAATTCTGACTAATATCAAAATTCATTAGTCTTCTCATTTTATTAAGCTCTTCGTTAATATTTTGTGGGGATTTACCTCTTCTCATTATAGTAGATTTTTATCTTCTACGTCTTCTAGGTGATGGTGCAGTTCTTCTACGAGATTCAGAAATTTGATTTTTTTTTTCTCTTTTTACTTCGTTAACGATTCTTTCAATCATTGATACCATTTCTGATTCTGTAAGTCTAATTGTTTTTTTACCTTTTCTCATTTTATTAATTTTTATTCTATTGTTATATTGACCACATTACTCCACCACAAAACTCTTCTTTAGTTTTGTAGAATTCTTCTTTATTTTCACCTTCTAACCCACTAGGATCAAAAGAAAGTCTAACAAATGCGCCATCATTATTAGTACACATTCTCTTTAATGTTTCGGTATTAACTTTCTTAATTGGGTTACCTCCAGCGGATATTGCGAATAATCTTTTTAATTTTTCATAACCCTCACCAGGTATTTCCTCTATATTATTATTACCTATAGATAACATTGTTAATGATTCTGCTGGTAAATAATCTACAGGTGGGAATTTATTAATATCACAATTTGTCGCAACTATGTGAGTTAATTTTTTAAATTCTGATAAATCTGGTAATTCTTTAATCTTCATATCTGTGAAATCTGCCATTTCAAGATTATCTTTATCTAAATATTCAGTAATGTTCACATCACCCACATTAGAAATTAACCAATTTAAGTATTTGTTTTGTTTTAGTGGTACTGTTTGTTCTGAAGCCAACCTCTGAATGTTCTTAACACCCTCTTCATACGCTTCACCACTTATATGATCTTTCGCAGATCCACCAAACCTATTTAAATATTTTATATATGGACTATCCATAAGTCCTGTTCCTTTTCTTACGTCCATCTCCACTAATGCCCCTAATTCCTTTTTAAAGAAATCTTTAAGTCCTGAGAATCTACTTAAAACACTATCTAATTGACCACTTCTGTCAATAGATGAATTATTTTTATCGTGTAACTGATTAGATTCAAAATGGAATTGTAATGGATACAACCCACCTTCATCATCACCATCAAAAAGTTTTTTAGGCATTACCACATAGTAATCAGATAATGAACCATCTGGTTTAGGATTATTTCTTCTATAACTGTCAAAATAACTGTTACCTGCCCTTCTAGTACACCAAGACGCTAAATTACCTAAAGGTTCACAACTAGAATCTATTGTTAATGGTGTATAAACTAATACATCATTGTCTCTATATGCTAACCTAGCCTCACCTAAGTCAATGAATTTTTTTAAACTCTTATAAAGTTTACTTTCACCATCCCCACCTTCATCATCATCTCCAACACCAATAAATGGACTAACTACTGAATATAAATGTGCTAGGTCATTATATTGGTTAATGTCTCTTACATCTTGAGGTGCGTTAGGCCTATTAGGTGCACTTCTCTTAAATACTTTCTTGTTCTTAACTTTGTCAAAAACATCTAAGAATTCATTCGCCTCAGGTAAATCCTCCGCTAAAAATCTAACCGCTTGGTCGATATCACTTTTTTT
>Ga0208898_1002005_pt1 | contig 12870 bp, 16 predicted proteins | sample VirMetDEL_Mar_4_FD_184513 | JGI IMG/M metagenome (GOLD analysis project Ga0208898, IMG submission 184513) | Aqueous microbial communities from the Delaware River and Bay under freshwater to marine salinity gradient to study organic matter... | ecosystem: Environmental > Aquatic > Marine >...
GATCCATTTTTTTCTTTTCGTCTTCAGACATGATTTTGTTTTTTGTGGGTTTGCATCGTGCTTCTTCGGGCATTTCTGAGGCCGAAACGAAGCGCAAATCAGAATTTGTGATTTCTTTTGCAGCCATTACCGCTGCAATTTCTCGGAAGGCAGGACGGTTGACCAATCCTCCAGCATTTGGAGTTGTCCCGATCACCCTGCCCTTTGCATCCGTCAGAAAAGACGGAGAAAAACGCTTGTAAGATCCACCCTTGATTGCCTTGGCCCCGTCTTCAGTCCAGACGACTTTTGCACGAATGCCACCAGTCTTTGGATCTTCTCCACCCCAAAAGAATGATTGAACCCATCCAGATGCTTCCTTGTCATCATGGTTGAAATCGAAATATGCCTCAAATCCTTGGGCTTTGATTTCCTCCAATGACTTATTAAGAGCTTCGACGATTTCCTCAGAAACCTGAACAGTAAGCTCTGCGGGTTCTCCGTTTTTGGAAGCAGTGATCTTATGCTCACCAGCAGGCATCCACTGGATGTCAGCAGGTGGTTCACCGCTGAAAACAATCTCATTGGCACTGCGTGCTGTTATTTTTGCAAAGCTGATCATCTTTGAATTTGTTTGCTTCTCAAGTGTCTCTCAAATCCTTGAACGAACTTTTCGGCCAATTCTTTTTCACTTGGAATTGCACCAGGCCAAGGTTTCTGATTCACACTCTGTTTTAGCAAATAGTGGAGCTTTATTGATCCGTCAATGCTTTCTGCTAGAAATTTCTCATTTTTTTCTGACTTCCAAACGAACAGCTTTTTACCTGTCTCACGCTCAAAAGTTGCAGCCTTCCTAGAATAAGCCTCCTTTGAAACTGGAATTGTCAGGTATTGAACTCTCTTGGCCTTGATCTCTCCACCATAAACCTTTTGGGCAATTCTTGGATCGAGGATCTTGATGATTGCATCATTGCCCCGTGCGACTGGAGGTTGAACAGCCCTGCCAATGTCTGCCCAAAAGTTCGTCCGTTTTCCCCCAAGTTTGTTCGGCTCTTTTCGGTTTTTGGCTGGATAATACTCAGTCCGCATCCAGCTCTGAACACTGATTGCAGCGTTTTTGATAGCAACAGCATGAAACTTGGGTCCGCCCATTTCCTTGAGCAGTTCCGGAATTTCAACTGTGATTTTCTTGATCACTCGTTTTGATCTGGGTTCGTTATGCTGAACTCATTCAGACGTTCAAACGCACCATTGGCAGCAGCAGACCCCATTGCCTCCTCCAACGCATTTGCCAGAGCATCATGGTTGATCGAGTCAAACAGTTCGGGCATCGACTTGGAAAGCTCCTCCATTGCCTCGATTACTTCCTTATCGGATTTCTCTGGATCTTGAGCAGCCATTAAAACCTTGGCGAATGCAGGACGAGCAGGGGCAAGCCATTCGGCAGAAACTCCGGTCAGCGATTCCATCACGGCATCTGTGAGCCTGTCATTTCTGGATGGAATGTTCTTGGCATCGACCTTGGAAGGATTGCAGCAATCGCAATCATCATCTGTTACGATCTCTCCAGACCAATCACTTGCATCAAGCACATCCTGCACGGTTTTCCCTTTCTCCCACATCTTGCATGACCAATAACGAGCCTTCCACTTTGGACCTGGATCATCACAGTTATGACGGTTTCGGAAATTGGATCTTCGTTCATCATCATCACGCTTGATCTCCATATTCGGATCACCGAATTTCACAAGGACAGTGTTTCCCTTGTCGTTTTTGACATAAACCCCGAACTTTTTATCATCTCCCTTTGGAAGCCTGAAAGGATTATTCAATCCTGCCCTTGGTTCTTCCTTTGCGTTGATCGGCTGCTTGCCAAAGAATGATGGTGATTCAACCACTGACTGCTTGATCGTGTCCTCACCTTCCTGTGGGACTCGGATCTTGTGCCTCTCATAAATCTGATCCTTCGGAAGTTCCATGCCCATGCTGATCAGAATCTGATCTCTTGTTGCCATCTGCACAGGATCTTCGGCAGATTCAAACCTTGTTTGGAGATATGGAACCTCATCGGTATCTCCGAAATTGAAGGCGATGGCTTTTCGGATCACCTGATCATTAATGTTCTGCGCTGCCCAGTCACAGGCATCCTTGAGGTTATCTTGGCGAACGGCAGCATGTACATCTCCCAAAGCCCTCGATCCTGAATCACCCACATCTGTTGTGAGCGTTTGGCCAAGGATCAGAATATCACAAACACGGTCTGCCAGATCAATCAGGTGGTTCTGAGGGTTATCGGATCCGTTCTTGGATGCCTCAAGGATCTGAACTTCTGATCCTTCAGGAATCATTGCATACCCTGCGGCAGCAAGATCACGCAACCAAAGTTCAAGGGCATCTTTGTCTGCTTCACCCATGTTCTTGCCATACTTCGCAACCCTCAACGGTATGCCAAAAATCTGTGCATAACGCATGAGCCACTGACGCCCAAAGATCATCCCTGACCACCAGAAAGCCAGAACTCGGCTGAATCCATACGTCAGCGGATTCCCTGATCGAGTCTTGTATCGGCCGACGAGAAACTTTTCATCTGGCATCTCCGTATATCCCCGTGATCCGATCCCTTCGATGTTCCTGAGCATGATTTCCGTTCCACTGGAATCATATCCCCAGAACTGCGGGTGAACCCAATAAGAAGCCCTTGGCGTTATCTCACCATCCTGATTCCAATCCCAAAGCAGCTCTTGGACACTGATCCCCTTGCCAATGGCATCACACAGATCATAAACCATGTCCTCGAAGCCGTTTTCATTTCGCTTCGGAACTGGTCGCATGTTGTCGATCATTCGACGAACAAAATCAGCTTTTTCCTGAGCCCTTGGGCTTGGTTCCTGTCCCTGCTCTGCGAATGGTTGGACAACAAATTCAGCTCTGGATGCTGCTTTCTTGATCTCATGCAGGTTCTTGGCAAGCCTTGGCCAAGTGTCCTCCATGATGGCATAAAGATCATGCAAGCTCTGTGGATCTCCGGAAAATGCTGACTGAAGAAGCCCACGAACTTCCGCAGGATCAATCTTCTCATTTAAGAACGGATAGAACTTTTCACGGAACGAAGGCGTGATAATGCGGTCACTGACCTTCTTTGTGGTCCTTGCTCGCTTTGGTTTTGGCGTTTGGTCTTGAGTTGCCATATGATTCTAAAATGTTATTCCTCTGCTGCTTTGGGCTTTTGCTGTGCCTAGTTTGAATCCGCTAGTTGATCTGATCACCCCATCATTTGATCCCCGTCTCATTTTTTCGACGGCAAGAGCCAATGCCATCACACCGTCATCATGCATTCCATCTGGTGCTGTGTATTTCACTCCCCCACCTGGGCTGTATTCATACGTGAAAGACTCAAGCTCAGATTTTAATGCTTCGTCGAAGAATCGAACCCTGTTTTGCTGAATAGCAGCACGAAGCCCCATCATCAAGGCTTGTTTTGAGGTTGACGAGAACTTGAACCCCTCAAAATTTGATCCCTCCATGATCAGATCCTCCACAATCGGATCACCGACACCCGTTGAATCAATCAAGGCTGGATTCCATTCTGTCATTTCAATGATGCTCTGTTTTGTCTCTCCCCATGACTTTTGGAACCTGCCATTAAACACTTGGCAACCGTCTTCATCGAGTCCCACGCCCCAAGTCCAGTCATGGCTTTTTGCCAGATCCCAACCAAACCAGATCGCAGGTTTGTGGCTTCGTTCACCGAAACAAGCCCTGATTGCATCAACTCCAAATGGATTTCCCCCATCATCGGCAGGCACCCCAAGATACTCCTGCTTGTAAACCGCATCAGGCAGATCCTTTTGAGCATCGGTCAATTCCTGTTCCAGATCCGGAATCGTTGGATTGTCGATTGTGCCAAGCCTCCATGATTTCCAATCCCGATCCCCACGCTGCCCTTTAAGAAATAACTGGTGGAAATAGTTCTGCCCCTTCGGTGTTCCAAGCACCCAAGCTCTTCCTTTGTAATCCGTCAGCGTTGGCCTGATGTCCTGCTCCCATCTGGATTTTAAATCCCTGACAACCGAAGCCTCATCAATAATGATCCCATGATATTTGCGACCACGACCAGCGTCAGGTTTTTCCAAGGACCAGAAATCAAACCTGCCTCCATTGATCAAATGGATCTCCCTGTTCTGCTTGTCTGTCTTTCGGATCAACGGTGCAAATGATGCTTCAATATCGTTCCATTGCTCAGACATTGATTTGTAAGTAGGAGCGAACCATGCATAAGTTTTCCCCATGATCCCAGCCATACGCAGGATGTGTAGTCCCATCGTGGTTTTTCCGAATCGACGACCACATTGCAGAACATTAAAACGAAGGGCAGCATCGAGAATCCGTTGCTGCCCTGTGTGTGGCTTTTGAAGATTGATCCCTTGATCTAATTTTTGAGCCATGCAGGTTCCTTGATCGGCTTTCCGTCCATCGTGACATGCACATGGATCTCACCGTTGTTATCAAGTTCCATCTTGTCAGACATCCCACAAAAGTTTTTTAAGGCGAAAATCAAGAGCTGATCACGGTCATCATGGATCGCCCTTTGCAGGAGTTTCATTCTCAGACTTTTTGCAGTGATCGCCCTGCCCTTGTTGTAAAGTTCTCGGAACTCCGAATTCTCCTTTGTGAACTCCCTGCTGATCGTTTTCACATTAACACGAAGAAAGTCAGCAATATCCTTCTGCGTGAATCCCATCTTGCCGAACGACTCAGCCGCTTCAATAGACATTTCAAAAGACTGTCTTCCTCGTTTGCTTTCACTGCTGATCTTGATTTTTCGATCTTTGATTTTCATATGCCACCAATCGGAACTTTTATTATCGGATTTATATCATATCCCCCATCCTTTTTCCTGTCTGATTTCACGATATTTGCACCCCACTTTTTCTGCAATAAATCAAATTGCTCTTTTTCTTTTTGCATAGTCCGGTAACTTGCGCATCCTCCAGGATTAATGTGTTGTTTGCAAATATAATGGTATGCATTGAACCTGAGTGTCATGTGGTATTTCTGCAGCACTTGCAACGATAAGTCATAATCCTCTTTAAGAGGCAAATTCTCATCATAACGAAGATCCAAATTATTGAAACACTGAAACGGCCCTCCAATTGTAGACTTGAACGAAAAAGGCGAATACTCACGATAAGCACCCTTGTCAGGTAAAAGGTTTACCCCCCAGAACTTTGCATTGATTTGTTCAGCAAAAGCAAATCCCATTTCGCAAAATTCAACCCATTGTTCATGGTTCATTTTTACGCTTTTCCCATTTTCATATCGAGCAAACCCGCTTAAATCATCATCAACGATGATCACCCTGCTGGATTCTGCATTATCTAATATCCAATTCCTAATTCTACACAAATTGCCTTGGGCACTATTAGGCGCAACCTTTATTCTGTGTCCCTCCTTTTCATACAATTCCGATTCATCCTGTGCGACCACATAAGTCACGCTTGGGAATTTTTTTTGAGTAAAAGCATCCTTTGGGCGTTTATACGACGGGGCATAAAAACATATTCCAGAAACAACACTCACTGATTAACCTTTGTCAAATAATTGCCTCCGTCAATGACCCTCCCGACTCCTTGGCTCCATTCCTTGCCATTTGATCTTTTTGAAAACTTAGAAGATAAACCGAAATGCGTCTGAGCACTCAACCAATCAATGTCATTATCAAAATACAGAACAACATAATTATGCGAAGGCAATAACTCATCACTGAATTCAACCTCTGGTTTTTCTTCAATAATTTCCTCCGCATTATCCCCCAGGAAATCGGTATCTGAATATCCTGTCAGATCCAGATCAAACCCTTCGAACACATCGTCTGTGAGCAATCCTTTCAGGGCATCCTGATCAGCTTCGGCAAGCTCTGCGATACGATTGTCAGCGATCATGTCAGCATACTCTGATGCTTCGTCCTTGTATTCCTGCACATCGACCGGAACCTCAGAGCATCCCAACTGCAAGGCAGCAGCGAGCCTGCCGTGGCCTTTGACGACATAGCCTGACCGCTTGGAAACGGTGATCGGATTTCGCCACCCTTGATGCTTGATGATCTTTGCAAGCAAACGGATCTGCTCTGCTGGATGAGTGTTATAATTACGTGGATGCTCTACCAATGAAGCAGGATCACGCATTTCTGTGTGTGAACAGAAGACTTGTGGATCTTCTGGTTTTTGGAGTATTACTTGGCCCATTTGAGTTCCCAGCCTTTCTGATTTGTTTTGATTCCTAATGCTTTTCTGAGTTTGCCGAAGATTCCCTTGTCCATTCTTGATCCATCAACAGACAGGGCTTTGTTGAATTCTGATTTCGGATCTCGGATCCGTTCCTTCGGTTTGATTAAACCTAATGCCACCGCCTCTTCCCTGTCAACCTCCTGAACATCCATCTGTGAGTTGAACCCCCAAGGACCATGCGGAACACCCAGGCCACCGATTTCCTTTTTGTTCATTTCGAGCCAGAACTTGGTGTCGTCTTTTCTCCGGACCACCCCTTCGTTTTTCTTGTGCAACGGTCGAGGTTCTTTCACGTTTGCAATCCTGACAAATCTCCAAGCTGGGAAAGTCTCTGTCACATCAGGATCAACTGATGCCTGAAAGTTCCCATATCCATAAGCGGATCTCAGATTTGTCTCAAAGATCAACCCAAGCCTTCTGGCAGAGCTAACGTCCATCATCTGGGTGATCATGCTTTGATCAGCCTTGCCCATGCCTTGAGGAAGCGGATTGCCCATGCCCTCTGCCTCTGCTTTTCGCTGCATCATGTTTATGAAATCACCTCGGCTTCCGGTCTTCAGGGCTGTGGTTCTCTCACCTGTTGGCGTGATCACTTCCTCCCTTTGTGCTGTCAGAAAATCATCAATCGCCCTTTTTGCTGACTGAAGGAAACGAGCCGAAGCCACCCTGGATGAAAAGAAAGCCCGATCCCGAATGGCAGCAGAAACGTCAGCCCATTGTTTTGAAGTCAATCTGCTTCCGATTTCCTTCCGTGCTTTGAGACGTTTAATTGCCTCCTCAAATTTCATTGGTTTGTTGAGATAAGCCATTGATCAATCCTTGATTCCTTTGCTCGGTTTTTTTGCGATAAAAAAGCTGTGGTTAGTTATTGAGAAAAGATCCTTGCCCCTTGGCATATTTCTGGAGTCGAAAAACCGATCACATGCATCAGAAATCTCTTTTGCATGAGCCAAAGAAATATCAATCCCGATTTGATATTCGTGCTGGATTGGTTCTGGATCTTCCACTTTAAAACCTTGACACACTCTTATCACAGGTGTGTAAAATTTCATAGACATTTCTTGACTTGGCTTTCTTTAAAGAAAAGACCTGCAACAATTTCTGGCGGAAATCATTGCAAGCCTTTGAGTCTGTTTGGTTAACGATGTAAATTGTCCTTTTCTGGTTTTACTGTTTTAATCTTCGCACTGGATGCCATGATCCATCTTTGATCGCTGCCTTTCTGATTCTACTGTGTTCGTTTTTACAGGATTTGCAGTGCCATTGTCTGCCGTCTGGAGCCAGCCTGTTTCTGGCAAACTGATCCTCTGGCTTGGTCTGTCCGCACCCTCCGCAGTGTTTATGTTTCATGCTCTCACCTCACCTGACTGTAATCTGAGCTGGTCAATTTCGTCTTCAAGTTCCTTGACGATGTCACCCAAGCCCTCAAACTCCTCCAAGCGTTGAACTTCGTCGTAGTATTCCTTGGCCTTGTCCTTCCATTCCTGCCCCCATGCACGTAGTTCTTCACATGCTTTGCGTGCATCTTCCAAGTCACCACAAGCACCGGAGAGGTCTTCAAAATACCAAGTGGCGTTGGTGATTCTGTCAATGGCAGAGTCAAGTGTGTCCGCTTCCAGTGCGTGCTTGAGGCAGCTCATGCCTTTTTCAACCTTCCCAAGCATCTGGTCAATGAGGGGGCATTTGGCTTCCGGTTGGGGGACAACGCGGTGTAGTATTTCTGAACTCATGGTTCCTCCTTCCACCATGCGCCAACGTAAAGTCTGAGTGAGCGCAATGGGCAACCTTCTGTGCGTGGATTGTGCGGTAAAACCCATAGAGTGCCTGACCTGTTCATAATTCGTGCTTTGACCCTTACAGGCGGTATCCCGTAGCTGAAGGTGATGGTGTCGCCTTCATAAACCCATTCCCCATCGTCGTCTGTGTATCGTGGTTTTCTCATTATAAATTGGTGGCCAGTCCGGTTTCTCACCGGAGCCGCTGAGCCGGGTTCTCCTAGCCTCTGCGCGGTTTCTGCTGGCCGTGAATTATTCTTCATCCTCATCGTAAGCCTTTGCCTTATCTGCAAAGTAGTATTAATGGCCGTAGTATTTCTCCATGAACTGCTCCAGGTGGACGTAGGGTCCATACGGTGAGAATACATCATGCTGTTCATTCGTGGCTTCGCAGGGTGTTTGTTTGCCCGTTAGCCATACCGTCATTGGTGGTTTGTTGTTGCAGCCCACAATCTCATCTCCTTTTCTGAGTTTGTTGGCGTATTCTCGCAAATTCCCAATGTCGTTTATCATTGCCTCTCCATCCTCGGAGAACTCGTTGGTGTCTATCAGGTCGTTCTCCCAGCCCGTGACCTCATCCACTAGCCTAAGCAGCTCCACCAGCTCAGATCGGCGTGGGATGGCGTTCCAGCTTTCGATGGCGTAAATCTCCGTGGCTCTGTCAGGTCCATGCATCAGACATGCTGGACAGTGCGCTTGGTAGTCTATTTTACCCTTAATGACTTCCGTGTTGCTGAAGCCGCACATAGGGCATGGTTTCAGTTCCGGTAGTTGGTCGCACGATGGCGGTCGGTTGGTGGTCATGATTCCACCTCCTTGCAGACTCGGACCTTGCGGCAGGTGTAGCCAGCAGCCAAATACTGACTCCACGGTTCAGGTGGATTGTTGGATGGGATTGACGTTCTGAACGATGTTATTGCTTCGTTCTCTGTCCTGCCAACCATCTCAATCTTGCTGTGACAAGGGTCCCAAATTTGCCATTGTTCGCGCCCCTCACTAAAAGCATTAGCCTTTGCTTGCAACTCCACCAGCTCCTCGGCGGTCGGGATTGGGAGCCATTGGCCACCCATGTCTTTTATTGGCAACATTCGCATTTCCTTACCAGAATAACACGATAGATGAACAACATCAGGATTCCGGTTGTAGATATGAATCTCAATACACACTAGTTGCCACTCATCCCCGTCTTTCTCACGCCAGTAATACGGTCCTGGCTTTGTTGGTAGTTCGGTTTTCATAGAAAAGCTTCCCCTGCATTGTGCCATCCTGCTCTCTTTTGTACTACTATGCCCTTGCCAACTTTAATGTCGTTGTAAAAAGCACCGACTGTTGGATGAATTTCGTCCTCTTCTGGTTTATTAGCGGTTGGTATGCAAAAAGTCGTTCCAACCAGCTCGGAAACCCTTGCCCAAACCCTTCCATCCGCTGTTGGCTTTGCATATGCCTGATTGCCCATGCTTACCCTTGACCGTCCACCGTGAGAATAAATGCACTGGCTGTATCCGAAAAACCGATTGAAGCATGTCTGAACAGCCTGACCGCTGAAAAAGATGCCGGCCTGCTTACGGCTTCCGTTATGCTCCATGCGATGCGGTCCTTCAATCTGGTTGTGGTTGATCGTTGAATCGCCAAGATAAACATCATCCCCTGATCTTGCTGATTTCGGCATCCAGTCTGCATCGATGTGCGGACCGTGGAAAATCCCGATGTTTGATCCTTGGTGTGACTGGATGTTGTTGTTGACGATTTGCAGACGGTCAGGGTTCTGAGCCAAGTAAACTGGCACCGAATTATTGTGCGCCACAATCATGGAGTACCTGATTTCCTGTTCAAACGGCCTGACAATCATCCCGCTCGAAAGCTCGGTTGCTGGCTCAGTGTAAATCCCGATAGGATGTCCCACGCATGGATTCCAGCCAAAGATGGATTCAACCCTCAACACCTTATCACCATCTCCAAGTGTGCGGATTGCTGGACCCCATCTGGTCACTGACTTCATCTGAAACCTTCCAGGTATCCGAATGGTGTTGTGGAATCGGTATTCACTACCGGAGAACAGCAGGGTGATCACTGGCATATGCGTTGAGCCATACCAACCTTTTCCAGCGGGTGAAGGCCCGAACTCGGCCGTAAATATTTCCTCGCCTTCTTCCCAAAATGATTGCTGAAGTTCCTGCCCTTTCCTGATGGCTTCCTCCAGTGATTTGTCAGGGTTGGCGTGATCAATCAGGAATGTGTATTCATCCTGATCGGATTGCGGTTTTATGTCTTTCAGGAATTTCTCCATCACTGAAACCGTGATTGATTTAACATCATCTTTTGACATTATGCCAACGAGCCTATTTTCAAGGTTCTGAATTCTGGCACTCTGCGTGTTTATGACGTTATGTTGAGCTTGGATCAGCTCTTTGGTTGTGTCTGGCAATTTTGCCAGTTCTCCGATTGATTCGGCTAATTTGATCAGTTCGTTCATGGTTTTTCTTTCTAAATTGGACGGGCAACCAGTGTTCCACTGGAATTCAGGTAGCGACCCTGCGTGTTCGTATCGTATCTTTACACCACTGCCCGAAATGTTATGCCAAATAAGACTCCCCTCTCTCTTTGTATTCCCCTCCACAATGGCAATCGCCTCCCTCATTAATCCCGGGATAGTCTTCACGTCTGTTCCAGCATTGGTTGCATTCCCATACTATCCGCAAATCTGCTTCTTGAGCCTCTTGTGAGTATCGGTAATCATCTTCGTAGTAATTCATGGTTTTTCTTTCTCAAAATGGCACTTCATGATCATCCATTGCATCAATGTCTGGTGTGGTTTCCGGTGCTGGTTTGTGTTCTGTTCTTTGGATCTCCATTTTCAGGTTTCCGATGATCGGACCTCGTTGACCTGCGTCTCTGGCTTCCCTGCTTATGCCTTGGCAAATGGTGTGAGTGTTCCCGTATTGATCAGGTCCATTTTTGTTTTCCCAGATCACCAGATCAAGGTATTTCCCGTTTTTACCTGCGAACAGGTGTTCTTTTTCAATTCTGGTTACGTTTATTTTTGCTGTGATCATAACTCTGTGTTTTTTAGTTTTTCTTCGATGTTTTGGTATGCTTTACGAAATGCTTTGTTGGTTTCAATCAATGTTGGAACAGTCTGCCTTGCATGACGAACTGAACTGCCCTTTTTCCGGTTGAAATAATAAGCGACCGTCAAATCTGCTGCTCCCATATATCGCCAAGCCAGATATATTGCAGCCATTCTCGGGAAGCTGATTGCCTCAGTTCTAGAGTTCCCCTTGATCGCCATTGGAAAGACTCCAAATTCTTGGGCTGTTGTCTCTATGATTTTTTCAATGGCTTGCTTCATGTTGCCTCCGTATATGTGAATCCACGTTCCTCCTGGATCAGTTCATATTTATTTGCCAGATCTGTGAATCCAGCTTTCCTGCAAAACCAGACGAGTGTCGCCTCTGCTTGGGAGTGAGCTATCTGGCTTGATGTTGGGTTGATCTTGCTCAAGTGATTCAAGGCATGTTTCTCGGTTACTCTTGCCATATCCCATTTCTGGGCTTTTTGTTCTGCTTCGGTCATACAGTCTCCATTTCTTTGCCCTGCATCCACCGCAGAAGGTTTTTGATCTGACCAATTTGCTGATTCACCGTCATGCTTGGATCATAAAGTTGATCCTCCATTTTCGCCAAAAATGTGAATGCAGCCCTTGGACGTGTCCAAATGATCCTCCCAATGTCCTGTGACCAGACCAAATTTGGAGAGTTTTTCATTCTCCGGAGAGCATCACTCCATTTTTTTGTCCATGAATGAAGGATCTTGCCCATGCGTTCCTGTTGCTCGACTGGGCATCTGAACTCCTTTTTGGACGGATCATAATTTCTCCCAAGCCAAGCAACCACTTTTCCAATCGCTTCCTTGGATGCTTCATAATCACGCTTCGCAGCATAGCACCATTCACAAGCTGTATTTTTGATCATGGATTGAATGACAGACTCACATCCTGCCCAAGTCTGTTTTTCGCCCCTCTCAGGGCCTTTTGCATCGTGTCCGCTATCATATACCTCCCTGAACATACTATGCCCTTGAAGGGCCAATTCTGCGCCACAAACGCAGCATGTGGTTTTCACTTCGATCATCCGATCTGATTGAAGCTCTAAATCTGGCTTTTCGGCCTTCGGAATCGCCTTGCGAATCCTCCATTTGTCTCTGTCTAATGCCATATCAAATCTCGATTTTTTTGTAACCTGTTGACTGTTTTCCGTTTGGCTGCATAGTTCTCCGTCTTTCGGACCATGATTTCAGTGCCATTTTCCATTTGATCATCTTTCCGTATTGGTTGACCCATAACTGTTTGGATTCATTATACTCCCAAAATGATCTTGCGTGTTCATCCGGTATTCCCCTGACTTCGGCTTCAGCAATCACTTCCTCCAGAGTTGGGATCTCAGCAAAATCTGTTTGCGAAGCTGATCCTCTCTCTCTCTCATTTTCTTTAGAGAGAGATTTATCTCTCTCTGGATAATGGTTAATGGATAATAACATAGTTGAGCTTTCGTTGGTGTTCTGTTCCAACGTCTGTTCAACGTCCGTTGATACGTTCGTTACAGGGTCCGTTGGCATGGTTTTGTTGGCTTTCAATACTTTACGCCTTATTTTTGCACTAAGTTTTCCTGCGTTTTGTGCGAGAGTTTGCTTTTCACAAAATTTCAAAAACTCATCTTTTATTCGAAAGTTTGATACAAAAACAAGATCACCTTCGTAAGAAACTTCACCAACTCCAGCCTGATCAATCTCATCAATCACCCTCTTTGCAACCCTCTTACTCACCCCAAGAA
>Ga0208898_1002007_pt1 | contig 12864 bp, 21 predicted proteins | sample VirMetDEL_Mar_4_FD_184513 | JGI IMG/M metagenome (GOLD analysis project Ga0208898, IMG submission 184513) | Aqueous microbial communities from the Delaware River and Bay under freshwater to marine salinity gradient to study organic matter... | ecosystem: Environmental > Aquatic > Marine >...
CGTACACCACCTACAACTACAACCTCACCAATCTTACACATGATATCGTGACACTCAATAGGGTACAACCTACGTCCTGCTGCACCTTTAAACTTCTGGATGCAGAACTCAAACAGTTCGATCAAAGGTTGTGGCCCTGATGCACGTCCACCAAATGTCTTTAGCCTTGCACCTGCAGGGCGTACTTCGCTGACATCGAATTTAGGAATCTGACCTGAGTATAGCATGGCAATTAGTTCTTTAAGTGACTTAGCCCAACCCGGACGTGAATCACCTACCTTAATCACTGTATCAGTCTGATGAAAGTCTTCATTAACTTGAGGCAGCTTTTCAATGCAGTGACGTTCAACACTAAAGCCTACACCTGTACCACACATTAGGATGTACATTGTCTCATCAAACGCACGTGGGTTATCCACGGGTACGTATGAGCAATTGTATCCACCTACGTGGCAACGGTCAAGTGCTGGGCCAGATGTCATCAACGCCCTCATGCTAGGCATGATAGCTTGGTTGAGAACAGCTTCCTCTAACTCACCTCTTAGTGTATCTGGTAGCTTATAGCCATGTTTAGAAAGCAGATGACCAGCCATATAATCAAAGTATCTAGTGACAGTTTCACCCCATGTCTCCCTTCGTTGTTCGTCTTCCTTCCATCGTGCATACCTAGATAGCGCAATGAAATTCTGGTAGTCTGTTGGTAATTGATTACTAATCATGTCGGTTACTCCGTTACAGTTCTTATATGTCTAATAGTGGCACCTTCAATATCGTAGAAGTATTCTTGTATGCCGTCTTCAATCTCTTCCCCCACCCTGCCATCAGCAGGTATGGGGTAATCCTCTTCGTCTATGTCTAAAGTAATAAACATCTTAACTCGCATCTGCCATTACCTCTTCAATCAACTTGTCCAAGTACCACTTGGCCTTTTGCAAATCCTCAATAGGTTTATCTTTGTAATCAAACCGCCAGAGATATTTCATAATGTTACCTTGTAGGTAATACTTAAACCCATCACCAGTGGCAGCAGAGATAGCATGAATACATTCGATACCAGTCTGGTTGTAGTGCGGTGGGCTGTTGACCATATCAACATTATCTTCAGTAGGCCACATCTGATTTGCATCGGATTGTTTCATGGCCTGTTTCATAAATGTTTCATGTCTCATGCTGAACCCCCTGTCTTTGTGTTAAAGGATAGGTGTATTACATTACCATCGTAGCTTTTTTCTACACCCGCTTCTTCTTCTAGTTCTACACTAATATCCATCTCTTTGTCAAGCATATTCATAACATATTCATGTACAACATTACGAATATCTTCTACTTCTTCCATAATAGGTACAGAAGCACACATCATCTTACAGAAGTGCATTACTTGGTAATAATCTTCCTCATCCATTGGGTTCTCAGGCATAGCGATAACCGATATATCAATCTCACCACTCCATTCCCCTTCATCATTAGCAAATGGTCTTACTCGTATAAGAAAATCCTCATCGTTAATATGTTGTGCTAGGTGTTTGATGTCCATGTCTATCTCCTTTTTACTTTCGTTCCATTAAATGCGATGAATTTAGGATGCTTGTTCTTTCCCTTCTCCTTGAGCCAGTCTTCAGGTATGATGCGGTCATAGTATCTAAACCCATGCTTGATGCACCAATCAGCATACGAAGACTTAGCACCCTTGCTTAACTTAGCTTTACTATTTGTGAACACAAAGCGTATGTCAAGCTTGGGATGTTGCTTCTTAATAGCAATATGCTTTCGCCTGTCTGCTGCCATGAATCTGCCCTTGGTTTCAATAATGATACCATTGTTCAGTACAAAGTCAGGGGTATAGGTGCGGTAGGCTAGGTCTTCCCATTCAATCTTGATGTTCTCGTAGTCATACTTTATCTTATGTTCATCAAGATAGATGGATAGTTTGTGTTCTAGCCCACTGCGATACCCATGCTTTATAGCCATACGTCTTGCTTTATGGAGCAACTACGTCTCCAATGTAGCTAACCGTTGGCGGGTTCTTTGCCTGTGACATTACAGCAGGACGCTCAGTAAGATTAGACCAACAGTCAAAACGATAGCTACAAAATTTACATCCGTTATTGAGGACTTTATTACCTGTGGGCTTGCCACGAAAAGTCTCAGGCACTGGTTCAAAACATCTCTCAAATTTATTCTCCTTTACTGTTGCTACCGTGTTCTTGATCTTAGTAATTTCTGTATCTAAGTCAAGCCCAATAGCTGGTACATATTTAAATGCACCATTGGCTTTGTTTACAACCCACCAACCGCCGACTTTTTTTCCAGACGCTTTGGCGTAACCAGCAAGCTGGGATACATAACCGAATCCATCTCCACTAGCAAGGGTGTTGTAGGATTCAAATTTATTTCTGTATGACCAGTCTGAAGCTGATTTAATATCATCAACTGCACCGTCAATGACAATATCATATGAGCCGTTAACAGTAGTATCCCCACAGTCAAGGCTAACCTTTTCAGAATCCTCATAGGTTACTCCTGCTTCCTTGAATAGACCTTTGAATACTGCCTCCACAATATCTCCGATCATCATGTTCATCATAAATGTTGTTGGTAAGGGAACAGCAACTTCCGGTTTGTTTTTGTCATACCATAGCTGGCACGTAGGACGCCCTACATTTGACATGCGAATCCGAAAGTCATCACGCTTGTTACCCCCACCAAACTGGCGTTGTAACGCATCTGCTACATCAGTCGCTACCTGTTTAATGGTAGCTTCCGACATAGTGGATTCACCTTTAACGGCTTTATCCATGTACTGATGCAACGCCAATTCAGCAGGGTGATTCATTACGCTACCTCTTCAATGTCGATGTCAACTAAGCCATCAACGATGTCGATGTCATCATCATCATTGTGTGATGAGGCTTTCTCTGCATAGGTATTAATGATGTACTCATTGTAGTTCTGTACCCATGCCATGAAGTCAGCGAAACGATCTTGATCTTCTTGTGACAAGTCAACACTGTTAGTTAGATCAAGTGATGTAGTTGGCAGATAAAAGCAGCTACCGTTAGGCAACTTGCGTTCCTCTGTATTAGCTACAACCTCATGCTGCACTGGAAGACGCTTGTTCTTAGCGAGACGTGTAAACACCTCACCAATAGTCTTGAATGCATCACGGTTCTCTACTTCCCAGATGAATGCAGTAGTGTCTACATCTACTGGATTACCATTGGCATCCACTGCGTCAATTAAATCAACAGTACCAAGCACTACACGGACACGCTTGATAGACTTGAGTAAGTCTTTAGTAGCGTCAGGTAGTGACTTGTAGTCTTCAATCCAACCAGATGGTTTACCACAGTTGAACCCACCGTCATTGTCTTTCAAGTCTACGTTAAGGTTGTCAGCCATAACAGTCTTGACGTAACGGTTAGGCTTACCATTAGTACCCATCACAAACTTCTTGTACATGAAGCGTTGTAGGAATGGACGGAACTTCACTGAGTTGGCGTAGTACGTAGGGCCATCAGGAATCTCCAGCTTGTACACACCACCGGATACAACTTCCATATTCACACGCTTGCCATTTACTTCGGCCTCACCCATGATAGGTGTGTGATGAATACGTAGTCGAGCCAGTGTGCTTGCCTGCTTCTTGCTGCTTGCTGCCTCATGTGCAATGCCCATTGCTTTAGCCATTGCTGCGTAATTGTTAGTGTCAATCGTTGTAAGTTCGTTCATGTTTATTAACTCCTTTTCAGTTGTAAGATGCATAGTTATATCAGGTTACGTCCTTAACGTCAAGCCAATTCGGACCTATTTTTGCCTCTAATAATAGAGGAACATTGAAGTCAACACCCCAACGTAGAGTGATGAGTTCAGGTAGTGCTTTATTAGTAGCGTGTATGACATTGATTACCTGCGCTTCTTCATCAGGGTGTATATCAATAACGATACTGTCATGCACTGAGTTTACTATACACGATTGCATACCCTGTAGCAACTCATCTATATGCAATAATGCAAGCGGAACAATATCCGCTGTAGCGAATGACTGCACAGGGTAATTCTTAATCTGTGTAAAATGTGAGACACGTCCAGTATGTTTGCGTACCACATCAGGGAACGCAAACTCACGACCACTGGGCGTGGTAATCTTTTGTGTGGCTATAGCTTCTTTAGCCAGTCGGGAATGCCAAGCTGCGACTCCTCTGTACTTCTTTGTAAAGTGTTCGTAGTACGCTGCTTCTGCTTTGCTTCTGCCGTATCCTGTTGCGCCGTAGAGTGGAGCAAACGTATGCGCTTTCGCATCCTGCCTACTCGTAGGCTGACCAGCATCGGTAATAACTTTAGCGGTGTATGCATGTACATCAAACCCAGTAGATACTTCTTCAATTGCTATCTCATCCTGTGATAGATAAGCGGCAGCACGAAACTCAAGCTGCGCAAAGTCAGCTTCCATTATTTTACCACCATCGAATCGTGACACAAATACTTTCTTAACAGGAAACGTACCGCCACGTGGCATGTTCTGCATGTTAGGGTCAGCACCTGAGAAGCGGCCTGTTGCAGTACGATGCTGAAGCAATCGGACGTGCAGCTTACCGTCACTCTTAGTGTATATCCCAATGCCATCAACGAATGATGACAGGTAGGTATCGACAGCGGATAGCCGCCGAACCTTGGACAAGAAGTCAACTGCGTCTGTCATACCTCGTGACTTAGCAGCAGACTCTAGTACCTCAAGGTTTAGCTTGCTTGTGCTAAAGCCATTGGCACTTGCCCACTTAGCAGATGGGGGCATGAACCTTAGTCCAGCCACATCCACAGTATCAGTAAGAAGATAACCATCCCCACTACAGGACGGACATTTGTTAGTATTTGCAAATGGGGTTCCATCTTTCTTTACCTTTCTAATGTAACCAGTACCAATACAGGTCTGGCATTGTTCTGCTACTGTTTTGTAGACACGCTCTGTACCGCCAGCCATGAGGCTACGGAAGTCTGCGTCAGCCATGTATGGGTCAATAGCGTTACCCCAATATGGCTTGTCAATAACCTTGCGGCTGTAGATAACCCAAGACAATTGCTCTGGACTATTGAGATTGATAGGTGTGTCACCCATCAGTTTACGTACATGTGCTTGCAAGTCTGTCTGAAGTTGTTGCTTCTCTTGCTCAAACTCTGTACGCACTTCGTCTAGCTTGGATACATCAACAGCAAAGCCTGTCTGATATATCTTAGTCAAGCACTTAGCTACACGATTAGTCAGTCGTGCAGTAGATAGTAAGCCAGCATCTGCTGTAGTATTGAGACGTTTCCATAGCTTGTCAGCAAGCTGCTGTGTAGCATGAAGGTCAGCAGATAGATACTCACACAACTCATCGTGAGGAATGTCACGAGTGTTGTAACCATTCTTGAAGTACTCCTTCAAAGTATCCTGCTTCTTTGTAGCTAACTCGTAGCGTTCAGCACAAGCCTCAAGCGATAGTGGTTCCTTCTGACCACGCTGCAGTACGTACTCAACAAGCATCGTGTCAAACACTGCACCGTCATACTTGAAGCCAGTCTCCCACAGCCATAGCAAGTCATGTGCTATGTTGTGACAGATGAGTACCGTAGTATCATCAAGCCATTGTTGTACGATGGCATGACCGTCAGGTGTAGCTTCAACCTGACTGTGGTCAAAGGTAATGATAGCTTCATCACCCCTGTCATTGAGCATACCTACCATAGTCAGTGAGTTGTTAGGCTCAAAGGGGTCTAGGTGTAACTTGCCATCACGTTTAGTCGTTGTGTTCTCTACATCAAGTGTTAGTTTCATATCTGCCCATCCTTACTAATCCTGTCATGTCCAGTGGTATCTGATAGAAGAACTCACCGGATGCTTTATATTTATTCGATACCTCTACTGGTGTCAAGTCTTTAATGTCATCAGACTTAAATAATAATGCACTAGTCAATGGTTTGTTCCAGATAAAGAACAGGGTTGACGCATTGAAGAACTTACTCTTACGTTCTGGTAACTGTACAGAATCAAAAGGGAACTCATCCTTATCCCACAATGCCTTGACCTCACACTCGACATAAAACTTACCCTTGCTGCCTTCAGCAATCAAGTCCTGACCATATATGTCTGGGTTATCCCATATCTTATAGCCTTTGTGCTGCATATATTCTTTTGTAGCTACACGTGCAGGCTTGTCATACTTGCCATGTAATGTTTCATCGAATTGTTTCCTCATCCTTCGTACCTCGCTGTTCTGTAATCAAGGTCTACGTTTACCATACCGTGCCAGCCATTCAGCTTGTTCTTAACGATGTTGATGTGACGCAAAGGGCTGTCTTCCTCTTGGCCTTCAACCGTAGGTGACTTACCAATCAGGATCATCAGGTCAGCTTCCGCTGCCTTACCAGTACGTGAACCCTGCATCATAGACTGATTAAGTTGTGACCTACCTTCTGCCTCTGCAGATAGCTGTGACATATAGAATACAGCACAGTCATATGTCTTGGCAATTTGTCTAGCATAGATAGCACAAGCAGCTAGGGCTTGGTCTTCTCTAGCATAACTGCCTGCCACACCAAACTTATCACCCATGTCAAGTACAAGTACGTCAGGCTTATATGTCTTACACACGGACTCTACCCATGACATATCACGACCGTCAGCATTCTTGATCTTGATGTTGTGCATCACTGGTTCATATAGTGCCTTGGCCTTACCCATGTTGTCACGTACCTCACGTGCTGTCATACCTGCAGCAGCAGTAAGGTATCTAGCACCAACACGGTGGGTAGCTTCTTCGTTACACAAGATGATACACTTAGCACCCTGATGTGCAAACCCACCCGGTGCAGCTATCAAGCTGGCGTGGAAGGATGTCTTACCAGTGTTAGGTCTAGCACCTACTTCGATAAGCTGCCCACCACTGACACCTTCTACCTTACGCATAACACTAGGGATGTTAAACTGCCAACGTGCTTCAAGTTCGGCTTTAGCCATCAGTGTCTCAATGCTGATGTCATCCCACTCAATGTTTAGGTTAGGGATGAAGTCATCACCGTAGCGTTCCAGCAAGTGACGTAGCTTCTCAAGTGTAGCTGCATCACCATTGACCATATCAAAGCCAATGTTAGCAACGTCTTCACCTACCACCTGCTGGAATAGTTTGGACAGTACCTCTTGTGCAATGTCACTACCCATAGGCTGTTCACGTTTGATCTGGCTGAACAAAGACACGTAGCCCTGCTTCTGTGCAGTAGTCAGTGTCGGGTTGTTAGCCAAGAACAAAGCCTCAACCTCATCAGGTGTGACAGTACGTTCATACCTGTCCATAGCTGTGTCGATTGCTTCCTTAATCTTACGGACATCCTTGCTGAACAATCGCTGTGGGCATTTGCTACCACGATGATCGTCATAGAATGACTTATCCATAAGGCTTCTAATGATTGATAATTCCATGTAAGTTCTCCATATCTGTCGGGTTACGATATTTCAAATCGTCAGTCAGTCGTAGTACACGAACATCGTTTACGTGACCACGTAGTTCCTTTGCCATCTGCAAAGTCTTAGGTAGCGCATCGGGGTCTAACGCTATGATTGCTGTTGAGAACTGTGCAAGATACCCTTTATGCGCCTCTTGCAATGATGTGCCTAGAAGCGCAACCCCGACAAAGGAACCGTAACCAACAACGGCTGCACTCACACAGTCCTCAACAACTACTGCGACATTACCACACCCAGCGGTGTAAGGCAAGCCACTTTTTCCATATCTTTTCCATTTAGGTAGACGCTTACCAAGCGCACGGCCTGTAGCATCTATCGTCTTACCGTCATGTACGACAGGGAATACAATCCTGCTTTCCTTAACGTCATATAATAAACCTAATGCTTCAGCATCCAAGCCCCAAGTAGCACAGAACCTATTATAATATATATTATTACGGTTAGGTACGATGTAGCTAGGCAACTCAAAGGGTGTAGCTGAAGCGTATTGCTCCGCACTACCAAAGCCAAAACGTATATCATCTACAGATAGATGAACACGTGTGCCGCCACTAACAGGACACGTTACCTTGTAACAGTTCCAGATAAGACTACCCATGTTGTTAGTAACAGTGAAGGTCTTGAGACCACCACACTCAGGACAGTTCATACGTTTGGTATGACCATGAGGTAAATCTAAATCACTTACTATGTTATATATATTAGTCATATAATACTCACTTTCGTTGCGGCAGTTAAGTGCTTTTACCATGCGCCTTGCGTGTTGTCAAGGCATTATTCGCAGAGGTGAAAGTATTTTTCATGTAAGGTTTAACAGACTGAGGATTACTATGTCCTGTAACCGACATGATCTGTCCCATTGGTACACCTGCCTCTACCATTTGTGTTGTGCCAGTCCTACGCAAGTCCATTAGACGTAGTTCCTCAGACAGCCCAGCTTGCCGCATGACAGCCCTTCCAGCTTTTGATAGGCGTTGCATACTGTAAGGGTGGTACTCGCCGCCTACGGGCGTTGTACGGGGAACAACGTAGGGTTGGAAGCCAAAGTCTTCCTCTTGTTGTACAAGCATCTCAAACAAGTCATCTTCTATGGGTAAAGTTACCTCTGCCCTACGCTTAGACTGCTCAAGATATAGCTTGCGTTCTGCCAAGTCAAAGTTATCCCAAGTCAGTAGACGCATATCACCTAATCTTTGGCACCATTCGTATGCCATATGTACAATCAGGCCAATGCTGCGCCACTGAAACTCACTATATGCAGTGTTAAGGAAATTACGCACGTCATCTTCAGTCCACACAACCTTGCGTTGCACTGGTGTCTTGCGTTTGACACTAGCGAATGGGTTTACCTTGGAATACTCCATGTCGATAGCGTAGCGAAACACAATAGATGACACCGTACATACATGATTAGCATAGCTGATACCCTTCGTAACCCACTCCTCGTAAGCATGTTTAGCTTGCTTGCTAGTGAGGTTGTCAAAGTTTACATCACCAAAATGCACAAGCATTACACCAAGAAAGTATTGATAGTCTTTCTTAGTCTTGTCTCGTAACATACTGTAATCATTGGATGTATAGTACTTGTCAACTAGTTGCTGCACTGTCTTCATCTATATCACCATACCTTTCTTGGTCTTCTCGTATGTGTTCATCTGCGTATCTGTTGAGATACTTTTCCACAAAGTCTTCAATGCCATCACTGTGGAAATGTTTTGTATAGTTACGTCTACGTGGACTCCATCTACCGGTAGTCCAGTAGTACATATAGGGTCTATCTGCCCTACTGTATATCACAATCAGCGTAGCAGACTCTATGACCTCATACTCAATGCCCTTGTCTTTGAGATATTCAAGACAGTGGGTAAGGGTTTGGCCTGTGTCCTTTCGGAACACGGCCTCGCCCTTTGAATTAGTCCTAACATATTCCCAATTATGTTTTGTCATACCGTTTTCTCCTGCTCACCTTATTCCTTGTCGTTTTCTTTTTACTAGGTTTCCAAAGCAAAGGACGTAGGTTTTTTGCTACCATAAAATCGTCCGTTGCATAGACGTTGTGCAGCTTTAGTTGTGCATTATTTCTCATGCTGCTAACAACTCCTTGAACTGCTTGCTCTCAATCCAACGTGTCACTTTTTCTTCACGTTCCCACATATTCTTAGCGGCTGTATCCTTGCCAGTGTTACGCAGCTTGAAACCGTTACGGTCATCAGCGTAGCTTGCATAGTTTGTGAAGGCAGAGTACAAGGCAAAGGCATTGTTACCACGAACACTAGCCTCTTGATTATATAACTGGAACAGTCCTTTGGACTTGCCCTTGTCAAGAGATTCAAGCATAGCTTTAACATCACCTACAAACAGGCTCTTGTTAGCCCAGCCCTGCAATCGCTCAGACTGTGCATAGAAGTCCTGCTTGCTACGGTTAAGCTGCCCAATGAACCTGTCAAGGCTGAAGCCACTAGTATTCTTGCGCTTTACCTTATCATGCTCACCCCGCACCATGCCATTGGTGCAGAAGAAGTCGATAGCACCAAACAGTACAGTGTTTGAACACGTACCATCCACACCGTGCAATGCAATGATGCGCTGCGCTACCTCAGTCTCATGCTTCGGGGTAGTGATGGTAGCCTTGACGTTTGGCAGGGTCATGTCCATCATAGCCCAGCCATTGTGATGAGCATCACGCCATGCAATGTTAGCACCATCTACCTCATATGAGGAAAGGTTCTCAGTCACAGTGTCCATGACACTACGAAAGTAGTCACCGTGTGAGGCGCAAGTAAAGTCTTTACCGACAATGGCAATAGGTTCGCCAGTGTTACCGTCAATGACATACTTCTTGTCAGCTACACGAGTAGGCTCAAAGCTTACGTCAAAGTCTAAGTTCTCAGGGATATATTCTAGCATGTTAGTTCTCCTTTATAGTATGATTAGTATTAGTGGTAGTATGGTAATCCATAACAACAAGTCCATAGTTATACTCCTTATTATATAAGATGTCAACTCTGTGTCATCTAATATTCCCAGTGCTTTACTTCAACATTGTCATCAACAATCAGCCGCCTCATCACATACCATGCCTTATCCATGTTACGTAAATCCTCGTAACTAATCTCGCACAACTCAGACACTGAATGTCTGATAGGCACAAAGGCTTGTAGCATTTCCAGCACAGCTTGCTGTTGTTTAGGTGTCATGCTTTTCCATGTAGCACTAGCTTGATCCTTAGTAATTTCCCATTGGGATTTTTCTTTTTTCTTAGTCATATCTATTCTCCTTTTAGTTTAATATTGCAGCTAAAATGTAAGCAATTAATTCAATAGCTATCCAGCCAATTACGTACTCCATTGCTATCTATCTTTCATCCATTGTGGCATCTCACGGCCTTTGTTATAACGTGCAAACTTTGACTTGTCAACTATATAGAATGCACGATATGCTATGACAGGCCAGTACTCATCTGTCTTCAAGTTATCGTGACCGCTAAAGCACTGTGGGTGTGGTGTCACATCACCATCTGGCAACAGATGTCGTGCATTGTATAGTGCTATGCTGTGTTTACCTGCACCATGCCACTTACCATACCTATGATGATACTCACATAACATGGCTGTGTACAGGCTATAAGCCCATCTGTAGTTGGCACGATTCTCCATAGCCCACAGTGTGCATGGATGTCTCTGATGCACAGGCTTGTATAGTCCATGCTCCTCTGCATAGTCAGGGGCATGATGCCATACAGCAGTACATAACATCTGCGCTTCTTCCAACGGCATCTTGACAATGTGCTGGTCACATAGCTGCTTGGCTATGGCATCAGGGTGATGGTCAATCAGAAATCTGTTCATGTGTCAATCTCCTCTTCAATTACAGATACATCCCGCACCATAGATGACACACACTTCATGTCTTTAGTGATGTGTTGAAACAAATCATCCTCGCTGTCGCATAGGTCTATTGCTCTTTGCATAGCAATGGTCTGTGCTTGGCGCATGTCTGGTGCATCCACCTCATAGGTCAGTAATAGTTCAACTATGTATTTCACAGGTCAAACTCCTCATCCAGTTCATCTATGACAGACTTGGTGTAGTAGCACAAGAAGTTACAGCTAGGGCATTGCTCCTGTATTGTGTCATGTATCTCTACATGGTTGCAGTTCAAACATTCATGTTGTGTCATCGTCTTACTCCCATTACCCAATCCTCTGCTGTATCCTCTGCATATTGTTCAGAGTGTCCAAGCAAGTTAAGTTCATCAACTATAGCACCATCTTGTATAAGCACAATGGTATAGCTGCCATCAGGTTCTTTGAATACACACGACTTGCGATATGACATATCACCACGTGAGCAATCTTCATCACTGTAAAACTCATGCAACAGCATTGCCATTCTCCTCTTCAAAGTTACAACGTGTTGTATAATATGCCATCAGCATTGCGGCTACTTCTGGGAATGATTCCCAATCAACAGGTCTGCCACCTAATTGATTCTCGATTTCTGCGTCAAGTGCTACCAGTATGGCGTTCACTTGTTTCTTTGGTAGTTTAAGTGTCATCATCACGCAGACTCCTCTTCATATTGTGCATATTCAGCAATGTGTTCGCTGATGCTAAACTCAAAGTCAAGTTCAGGATAGTCCTCGACTACACTTTCTACATCAGTAGTAGTCCAGTCATCACCATCATTGTACTCACCAATGTATCCCCAGCCTTCATCAAGGTAACGAGCATTGATTTCAAAGCCCATATCTACCAGCTTGTCAAAGATAGGGATAGGTGGCGACCATGCAGTGTAGAAGTTTAGTTCTAATGTGTTGGCATCAATGCGAGTGCAATGCGTTTCGTACACATCCCACTTCGTACCCCAATTCTCTAGCCGCCATTCATACCAGCCTTGCACTTCATAGTTATCTGAAATGCCAGAAATCTCTAACAACTTCTCATCCATAGGGATAAGTGTCTGGCATAGAGGTGTGTCCTCTGTGTTCATGATGTTGTAAATCATGTCAATCTGTTGGCTGTCATCATGTGACAGGATTACTCTGTTATCTGTATGATTAGGCATTGTAAATCTCCTTTTCTTCTGTTTCTTCGTAAGGGTCTGTGTCTTTCTCACCTTCAAACAACCACGGCTGGATGTATTCACTATGTAGCCCTAGATTGTACAGGTTAGCGTCTGACCAATGGCTGTCATGTACAGGTCTTAATTCACCTACAGGATTATCAAAGATGCTCTCGTGTGTCAAGACATTCCACTGGTCAAAGCCACTGGACACCATGACATCTCCGATTGCAAAGACACTACCCATGCCAAGTTTACTATCCCTGACTTCTATCTCAAAGTCTTGCTCAACTACAAAACGCA
>Ga0208898_1002008_pt1 | contig 12852 bp, 12 predicted proteins | sample VirMetDEL_Mar_4_FD_184513 | JGI IMG/M metagenome (GOLD analysis project Ga0208898, IMG submission 184513) | Aqueous microbial communities from the Delaware River and Bay under freshwater to marine salinity gradient to study organic matter... | ecosystem: Environmental > Aquatic > Marine >...
TTCATCTGTTACATTTAAAGTACCTGTAATTGAAAACTTTCTAGGTATAAATGTAAAAGTCTGAGCTGATGTAGCAGTACTTAGATATATCATACTTATATAATACTGTTTTAGTTATTTTTTATAAAGTGTAAAGTTTTTTATATAAAAAAAGAGGACCTTAGTCCCCTTTAATTAGAAAAACACTTAACTATTATGATGTAGGAAAAGTACTTATTTGTGTACCACTAGCATCTGCAGTTACTAATGCAGGTGTGATAAATGATGGTGGTGCAGTTTCTAATGCTTCAAATGATAAATTAAATCCATTAAAATCTCCCATATTAGCTCCAACAGTAAAATTACCTGTAGTAAGCTCTGCTCCATTCACCTTACCAACTACTAAATAGTTATCATCTGCATCAACCACTACAATGTGTGGTCTACCAACAGCTAACAACTTAATTTCTTCACTTGTAGCTCTATCATAATATTGTAGTTGTAGTGTTAATGTTTGTGTGTAGAAAGTTGTACCATTTTCTCTTGATGAAGTAACAACAGTATCTAAGTTAGTAGTTCCTCTCACATCAAATTGGTAAAATGTAGGTGATCCTGCAATAGCAGTAATGTTTCCTGCTGATTCAGTAATATCCCCTAAAGTTCCAAAGTCTGCAAAATAAACTGTTTTTATAGATCCTGATTTATTTCTACAAGGTACAATTCTACCTGATGTTAAATTACAACTCATATATTTATTTTTTTTTAGTATTAGGAGGCTTTTACACCTCCTTTATACTTGATTATTAACTTCAACTAACTGATTATCAGTTTATTATGTATAGAATACAATCTCTTGTGGAACTCCATATTGGATTCCATATGCAAATCTAGAAACAAATCTTGCATTTTGATCACCTAAAGTATCTGCTGTATCAATTACTTTTACAGTGTTCATATCATCAACTAAATTTGTACCAAAGTACAGGTTAGATGATTGTGCTAATGCAGCAGTGTTAGCAGATAAACCATTTGCTAAGAATAAAGGTATACCATCAAATGTTAATGGTGTATTTTTATCATACCACATGTTTACTCTGTTTTCATAACCACCACCTTGTGCAGCTAATGCTCTTACATATGCTTTCATAATACCTCTATCAACATATAAAGTAAGATCATCCTTACCATAAATTGTGTTTGGTGCAGCATCTAAAATTTTACCTAACTCAGTGATAACATTTGCAGCAGTAACAGTTGTACCTGTAACATCAACAATATCACCATCAGCAGCCCATAATGTTTCAAATCCATCAATCTGCCCTGCAGTTCCTGTTGCTCCCTGCCATAGTGAATTTTCCACACTTGCAGAAATTTGGTCAGCAAAGTGTCCTACAATAAAGTCTCCAAAAGTTCTTGGCATATTTTTAAATGTTGAAGCACCTAGCTCTGCTGATTCCCATGAATCTACAAACTGCTTAGTACAGAATTTAATGTTTACTTGGAACTCTTCTAATGTAATTACTCTTTCAGTAATTGCTGCAGTTCCTGCATCTGTGAAATCACAAGTAGCATTAGCAATAATGTTTGCCACATCTACTTTTTGAATTACACTTTTATATTTTACATTAGGCATGATAGTTACACCACCATTTGCTAATGTAGTCCCCTCTAATAAAGAGGCAGCTATAAATTTTTGAGCTGAAGCTCCAGAATAGCTAGTTGTTATAGTTGGTTTACTCATTTTTTATTTATTTTAATAATTATTAACTTAATTTTCTCATGATTCTATCTAGAGATGTCTCAGCTCTTTGAGATGCAATGTGATAGAAATCTTTTTCCTTCTTGTTTTCAGGACTATGCTTCAATGGAGCAGCATCAGGTGTTTCTGATAACTTAGTTTCCATCTCTGTAATCTCTTCTTCCTTTTTATTTAATACTTCACTAAGATTTACTTTAATTTCTTCAATCATAGTTTTCAGTTCATTGACTTCATCTTTAGTTGCAAAGTCATTTGCTAAATCTTCAGGCTTAGATTCTTGAGACTTCATCTCTTCCTCTGATGTTGCTTCTTCTTCCTCAGCCTTAGCCTCAGAAATACTTGCAATCATACCTTCTTCTTCAACAGCAACAACTCTACCATCTTCTAAAGTATATTCACCCACAGGCATTGGTACTCTATCATCTTCTGTAACAATAAACACCTCTTTTCCTGCAGCAAACTCTTCAGCTTCAATGACTGTCCCATTTTCTAAGTTCATAGTAGCTAATGCAATTTCTTCTGCTTTAACCTCTACATTACTTACTTCTTCTTTGGATAGCTCCATGCCTAATAAATTTTTAATTTTACTTATTGTATCATTTGCTTTCATATCTTTATAATTATATATGTGTTAAAATTTATATTTTATGATGCTTTTTTCTGAATTATAAACCATTCAACTCCATTACTAAACACTTTAATACCTTCATAAGACTTGTTAATTCTATAAGCATTTGAAGATCCATCTAATGTTTGACCTGATATAGGTGTTAGATCTGCTTTTGTGTTAGTAGTATATGTACTGTCTGTTATAATTCTAAATGCTCTGTTTGTATTGTTTGTAGTGGTTGCATCAGGTAGTGTTAACTCTATTGTATCACTACCACCACTCCATGATAGCACTATTATTTCTGCATTATTATATGTTGAATCACCTAAATCAATATCACCACCACCACTAACTACAGTTAAGAGAGTTGGCTCTAGTTTGTTTACTATATAATGCTGTAAAACTGTTAAGGTGCTTTTCTTAGTTGTAGAACTCTGCACTAATGCAAACTCTTCTGATCCTGTTAGTGTACTTGCTGTAGTTAATTCTGATATTTTTTTATTTGCCATTACTGCTTTATTTTAAAATTGTTTTCTTGTAGTAAATAATTACCATCTTCTTGTAATATGAAATTCTCTTCTACTGGTGTAACTGGTGTAGCTTCTGTAATTCCTATTCCTTGTCCCCATATTGTACCATCACAACATTCTACATCATATGTGTTGTCATCACACAAGCATCCTCTTTGTGTTCTAATTGGACTTGTATAGGATGGATATGGATTTTTTCTTTTTCTATTCATCTTCCTTGACCTTTATAGGCTTTTTTATAGTGTTTACTGGCTTTTAACTTACTTGTCTTAGTCTTAGCATGCACTCCTTTTCTTCTAACCTTCTTTTTTTCTAATGTGCTAGAGCTTATAAACTTACTTTTAGCCATTACTTCTTCTTTTTCTTTTTATGTTTCTTTTTATAAGGCATAACTATGATTTAATTGGCACACAATTAGGTACTCTTTTTCCATTCTTAATCTTAAAACCATACATTTCATATCCTGATTGACATGGTTCTTTTAATTGATGCTCAAAGCAAGGCATAAACCACTCTTTACCATCAAGCTCATGCATATGGTAACCTTCACACCCTAAATTCTTAGCCATCTCTTCTGCTTTTTCAATAGAGGAGTATGCTAATCTATCATCAATTATTGCAAAGTCATCATCAACTACAATAGTCTCAAGCTCTAACTCACCTAATTCTCTTAGTTTGTTTCTGCTCCATCCTAATGCTGCTAATCCACCCCACAATAGGTATGATATATTAGCACATGCCTCAGAATCATTTTCATTTTTTCTATACTGATCTTCTGCTCTAGAAAGATAACTGTACATTCTTTTGATAGTCTCTACTGTTATATTCTTTTTTTGTGCTAATTGTGTAGCTCTAATCTTACCTACATCAGTTGCACACTTATTGTTTATCTTTTCATTAAGCTCTATTCCTTTTTTAGCATTATTAGCTACACCTTGAGGATAGTCATTAAAGCTCTCTAATGATACTTCTTCTTCTTTTATAGCACTTTCTATCTCTGATAACAGATACTCTGCCTCAGCAGCCTCTAATTTGCTTAGGAAGTCATTTATAGATTCTTTTGGTCTCTCTGTTCTGTCTGCAAAATAACCTTCTATTGAAAAACCTTTTACTGCTCCTTCTTTTACATAATCTTTCCATACTTCATCTGAATCTACTCTTATTGCACCCATCCATGTACCTACTGGCACATCTTTAGTGTTTTCATATAGTCTACTTTTATCATGTACAGGATCTTGAACTATCCAACTCTCTACAAGTGTTAGTCCTTTTAAGCTATATTGATGTTCTAGTGATGCATTACCTTGATTACCTTCTTTTAAATACATCTGACTAGCTTTCTCAACTGTATCTTTAGAGAAGTATATATAGTAATCTTCATCATCACCATTTCTTAAAATTGGTTTATTAGGAATTAGTATAGGTCCTAGTAGAAGTCTTTTCTCTTTAGACACCTCTGCTAATCTAATCTCTTGGTCTTTTAAAGCTACAAAGTTGCTTTGTATTGCAGGATTCTCTACAATAGATATAGCATCTACTCCATTGAATTCTAAATCCTCATCTAATATTAGTTCAACTATCTTCATATTATTATAATTGTTTATGTTTTACTTTTTTTAAATTCCTGCTGTTTCTATTCTAGCCCTTTGTGCTGATTGTGCTGTTGTAACATCATTAGCAACTACATATGCTTGTACAGGTTGTTGTTGTTGTCCTGCTATAGCTTCAGTTAATTGATTCAATGGTGATGCACCTACAACATTAAATGATGGTGGTTGTATTTGAGGTGCAGGTGCTGAACCTGATGCTCCTGTAATACCCCCTACACTTAGCACTGGTATATTTGTTTGTTTAATAGCTCTAACCTGTTGGAACCCTGTAGCTAATACTGTAGCAACTCCTGCTATTTTAGCTGCTAGTGTTGGAGCAGTCTTTATAACATCTGCTGCACCTACATATGTTGATATAATAGCTTGAGCAATACCTAATGCTTTTGCTGCATTAGAACCTTCTGTTGCAATACCAATACCTAATGCTGTAAATTTAAGTAATGTATCTGCTTTAAATTTCTCACCTTGTTCTGTTATTTCACCAGTCTCTTCTTCATTCTTTTTAGTTATCTCTGCAATAGCTTCAGCTTTAGATTCTTCTAATGCTACAACATCACCTCCAAACTTTTTAGCTTGTTCTATAAGTGCATCATATCTTTCTGTAGCTTTTGTAACTAACAATTCAGTCTTTGCATCTTCATTTGTAGCCAATGCTTCTCTTTGTGCTTCAAAAAATGCATTTTCTTCTTCTATCTCTTTATCTTGTTTTGCTTTATTATCAGCATCTATTTTATCTTGTGCTGCTTTTTCCTCATTATTTAAAGCTATAATCTGTCCTGTTACTTCTTTTTGTTTTGTAAGCCTAGCAGTTTCTAAAGTAATTAATTCTGCTTTTAATTGTGCTTCTGCTTCTAAATCTTCCTTAGTAGATCCTGATAGTTTGTTTTCTTCTTGTATTACATTTAGTCTAATTCTAGCTAATGCTATTTCTTTATTAGTAATCTCTTCATCTAATGCACTAGCCTCTTTTAAAAAAGCTATTCTTTCTTGAGTAGTAAACTTTTCTCTATCTACTGCTTTCTCTAAAAGGTCTGCTCTGTCTCTATCTGCTTTTGCTCTATCAACAAGTAACTGTCTTTGTATTTTATCACCTCTAGCTGTAGCATCTGCTAGTTCTGAAACTATAGCTATTTCTTTTCTTGTTTCTTCTCCAAAATTCTTAATACCATCTGTGGCTTCTTTAAAACTACTTGTAATTCCATCTACAGCAGCAGCAGCTCCTTCTGCATCTCCTCTAAACTTAGCACCTAAATATTTTCCAACATTAAGTATAGCAGAACCAAAACTTGCCATAATATCTGTTACATTACCTACAACTACTCCTATTTGTTTTGTAATCTTTAAGAATTGGTTCTGACCTGCCTCTGAACTTGTAAATGCTGCTGTAACTGCACCTATTGCTAATGCAAATGCACCAATACCTGTAGCTATCAATACACCTTTAAAAGTTTTAAGGCTTCTAATTGCTGTAGCTATTCCTTTTTTTACATTATTAAACTGACTAACTAAACCACCTGTAAGAGCATCACCAGTTTCACTAACATCCTCCATGTTAGTTTGCATACTTTCAAGCTCCTGATTAGTTTCTTCAAGCTCTTGATTAGCTTGTTTATTATCAACTTCTATGTTTATTTTGTATTTACCTAATTTCATTGGTCTTGTTTATCAAATTTTGCTATTTTTTTAGCTAGTTTAAAGCCATTCTTCCAGTTATCAGGTAAATAGTGTGATCCTTGAGCAAATCTTATACTCTCAGTTTCTCCATTTACTACTTGTAACAGTTCTATAATATTCTTTAGCATATATTTATATAATACTTAATTGATTAGAATTTAATTTTTTTTGATATTCTTTATAATCATCTGATCCATTCCATGCATTCTCTCTCCACCATGATGTTACTATATATTTTGTACCTTCTTTTACATCTTCACCTGAGTGTAATTTATATTCATCAGGTTTACCCATATGTAAATTGTGCCAAACTACAGCTTTGTACTTTTTTGGTTGTATTTCTTTATTAAGGTGTCTAAAGTTTGTAGTACCACCTGTAAAATCATCATTTAAATACAGCATAAAGGTATAAGTTCTGTTTCCTGATGCTAAACAATTCATGTCATAGTGTTCTCCTATAAAGTAATCAGGATGCTCTCTAAAGTATTGACCTTTTTCATATCTCTGACCTTGCAATACTTCTCCTTTATTAAAAGGCACACCTAAATATTTAGCAATTCTTTGATGGATTCTTTTAACACATGGATTTTTACTGTCTAATGTTGCTGAGTAAGATGTTCTAGCATTATCTAGTTTGCTATATTGATTCTTAGATCCTGCTACAGTTGATTTATGTGCAAACTTATCTATTAAGTACATTAAGTGGTCTGCTTCTACTTTATCTATAAAATTTTCTACTTCTTTAATCATTCTTTTTATTTTATTGTGATTGACAATTGTTAGTATATGTACCTTGTAAGTTTGTGCCTGACCAGTAATAATAGTCACCTGAAGGTTGGTCTGCAAAATACCTAGCAACAGACAATGGAGTACTACAGGATGAATTTGTATAAATAACACTTGCTTGTTCTATTGTATTTGCATCCATATAAACAGTTCTAGTTGTGTTTTGTAAACATAAATCAGGAGCTGATGATGCATAATATAGACTCTGACTACCACATATAGGAGTTGGAGGAGGTGTAGGAGGAGGAGTAGGTGGTGTAGGTGCATTTTCATTACACTCTATACAATTTTCTCCTGATGTAGTTGCTGATGAAAATATTGTAAAGTTTGTTATGTCTTGTGGATTTACTGCATTTTCTAAATTTGTAACCCATCTATAACATGCATACCCTGTTGGTCCTCCACTTTGTAAAACCCACCATGATGAAAATTGCAGTGATTGACTTACAACATATAAAATTTGACCTGCAGGATCATCACAAGTAATGAACTGAGCATAATATGGACCTTGTGGTGCTGGTGGTGGTGCTGGTGGTGGTGATGTAGGACAACTTGTAAGTGTTGTTGTACTGATTACACCTGCATTAATTCCTGATGTTGTTAACCCTACAACTTCATAAATAGTAGATAATACATCTACAAAATCTCCTGTATTTACTGTAATTTGTGTGTTATCTTGTTGTGATCTCCATCCTGTTGTACCATCATCACATTTTTGTAATGCATAGTAGTTAACTACTGGTGGTGGAGTTGGACATCCAGTAGAACCTGTATCTGTTACAGTACCTACATTAGCAGTTGAGTTTGTAGTTCCAACAACTATATAAAAGACACCATTAGCATCTTGCACTCTTGTGCCATTAGGATCATTCTCAACTAGATTTGGCAGCTCTAAAGTTGTATTACCACTTCTATATCCACCTTGCAATGTACCACATTGTTTTAATGCCCAATATAATGGACAAGCTGTAAGTGTAGATTTTGTTACACTTCCAATTGATGTACCTGATTGACTAGTTCCTGTTACTTCATATATTTGACTTGGTGTAGCAGTTTCAAAAACAAAGTCTCCTACAGCTAAAGTACTTAATTGGTCTGTTGTTTGTGCTGATATATAACCTGTATTATTTGTAGAACATTGTCTAAGCTCCCAATAATAAGGTGCTGAAGGTGGAGTAGTTGTTGGACAGCCTGTTGCATTTAAACTAACTACTGATATAATACCACCACTATATTGGTCTGGATCTGATGTTTGCCCATATACAATATAAACAATACCATCAGGTCCTTGTACTCTAGAACCATTTACAGGATCTTCTGTCATACCTGTTAATTCAGCAGTAGTCTGTTCTGAAACAAAACCACCTTGAGATGTAGTACATTTATATAATAACCAATAAAAATCTGTAGGAGTAGGAGTTGCTGATGGACAGCCATTACTACCTAAATCTACTAATGCTCCTACAATTGCATTTGTATTAGTAGTAGTACCTATAACTGTATATATAAATCCATTTTCATCCTGTACTCTAGAACCAGTTTCACCATTAGGATCAATATCTAAATCAATTTGGTCTGTAGTCTCAGGTGATATATATCCTGTTTGATTATTCTCACATAGTTTTAATAAGTATCTTTCAGGATCAGGTGTACCTCCACCTGTAGGACATGTACAAGTAGATAAAGCTCCTATATTAATTGTACCAGTTGTATTACTTGTAGCTGCTACATAGTAACAAGTGCCACTATATGTTCTTTCAGTTCCTGCTAAATTAGATAAATTAGAAAAGCCATAATGTTGAATTGAACTTGTGTTAGTACAATCATTTAAAGTGTAGTAATATGCAGGACAAGTACAAGTTTGTAATGAGCTTATATCAATAGTTCCAGTTTGAGTTGATGATGCTATATTGTAACATGTGTTATTATATGTTCTACTCCCTGCTATACCTGACTGACTACTATATCCATATAAAACTGTACCAGTTCCATCACATCTTGTTAAACTATAGTAATAAGTAGTAGGACCTGATGTACAATTATAAGCTGTTGGACTTACTGCTGTTACACTTTTTGCTGTTATTGATCCTCCTGTTGATGTAGTAGTAGATGTTGTTGTGCTACTATTTATCACTACATATTCTACACTAGATCCATCTTGTACTTTTTGTGTTATTGCTAAAGTTGGATTTCCTACTTCTGTATCTGTTCTAAATGCATCATTATTATCAGAACATCTTTTTAACCTATAATATAATGTTGGAGGTGTAGTTGTTTGTGGACATCCTGAAAAACCTGTATCAGTAACTGTTTTTGATGTATATGTCCCTGCTCCCAAATTACCTTTTACTATGTAGTAATTACCACTTCCATCAACTACTCTTTTATCATCTGCTAAATTTAAAGTAGATAATGGTGATGATGATTCATAAAATGTACCTAGATTGGCACAATCTTCAAAGTAAAGAACATTTGTTAATGGTGTGGTTGGTGGTTGAGTTGTTTCTCCTCCTCCTGTATCAGTTGGTGTAGTTGGTGCAATATCTACAGTTTCATTTAACAACTCTAATTGACTACTTCCTGTTAATAGGTTTGTAGTAATGCTGTTTATTTTATAAGATTCCCCACTAATCTTTACAATATCTGCAAGAGTATAGTTTAAAATAAACTTTTTTGGTAATCTAGCAGTAATATTTGTTAGTCTTTTTGATCTATTAAAAACAGATTGAATATAAAATCTATAATATTTTTCAAATAATGTGTCTGTAAATGCTATACTGTTAGTAAACTCATTTAACTCTAAATTAAAATGTATGTTTTCTTTATTTACTTCAGGTAATATACTTACAGAATTACTTGGCATCCAAAACTCACCAAAGTCATTTATTCCTCCAGTCCCTGTTTTCTGTTCTAAAAATCTAATATCATTTGCAGATTCTTGATATATTGGTATAAACAATAATGCATCTTTAAAATATGGTTCTCCATTTTCATTTGCCATCCATCCAACTTGCACTTCTGTTTCATTTGCACCATTTAATAGTTTTTCAAACTTCATATGTGCAAAAGGCACTTCTACATTAAATACACTGTTACTGCTATTTAAATCTTCATTGTTATTATAGCCTAAAGAACCCCATGATGAGCCACTTAATTGACTATGTTGTTTTGCTAATTTAGAATCAGTGTCTTTGTATTTAAAGTTTATTTCTTCATATGGTAGAGCTTTATTAATTTTCATTGTTGTAGGATCTACAAATTCTGTTATGTCTCTAACTGATCCTGCATTATAAAATTCTTCTAGTGTTTTTACATGAATTATCCCATCTTGCTCAAATGCTGTAAGATTAAACATTTTAAACAAACCTGTAAGAAAGTCTATTGTTTTTATTGCAGGAAGATGATCTTTAATTATGAACTCTTTTTCTAAAGGTATTGATACATTTGTAAGTTGATGTGATGTTTGATTTCCACTTCCATCAGTAGCTTGAAATGTAAAATTAGATATATCAAATGCTGTATCAGTTTCTACTTCAATAGTATATCCTGCTGATGAATTATACATGATTACTGTAAAAGCATTTGTTGTGTTAGTCCCTCCTGTAAATGTTTGAGTATATACTTCAGAAGTTCCACCTCTTCTAACTCTAATTGTAAAAGTAGGATATGCTGATGCTGTTTGGAAACTAAAGTTACCAACTATAGATTCATTTGAACTTAAACCAAAAACATATATTGCATTAAAAGTAACTGCAATTTTATTGTTTAATGCTGTTGCTGTACTAAAGCCTGATATTTGTTTTAAAGCAGTCCCCATGTTTTCAAACTGTCTACCTTCTGTATTTTGACACAACATATACAACTTCTTGTATGCTTCAGGTCCATTTGTTAAATCAAAGAAATCATCACTAAATCTAATTGATGTGTATTGGTTTTGTATAGCCCTTATAATTAAATGTACTGGTATTGCATATGTCAAATCTTCAAAGTACACTCCATGTACATCTGCAGCAGTTTCTGATCCTGCATTAGTTGGTGCTAAGTTCCCACCTAACTCTAAGTTCTCTGATCCATCTGAATTTTGATATGGTACAGTAATACCTCCATCCATATACAATCTAGCAGAATTAGATATTAATGGACAGATAACTGGTTTATAATAAGTTACATTAGTTCCTAAATCATCTACTGTTACACCTGTTGCTCCACCTAATCCATTTTCATTTGTTAAAAGGTTTAATACTTGTGCTGCACTATATGTTGTATTAAAGTTGTCTAACCAGTTTAATGAGTTAATCTCATCTTCTTTAAGTGTGTCTTTTAATGTTACAGTGTTTCCAAAAAATGTAACTCTATATGATTTAGGTTCATTGTTTTCTAAATCTACTCCATCTAATTTAAGCAGCCCTTCTTTAAATGGTATTGTGTTTAATTCTATTCTAGCAGATACTTTCTTTCTTGCATCAAATGATGTACCTGATCCTAGATTAAACCTATAGTAGTGTTTGAATATTTTGTTGTTTTCTTTAGATGCAGGTAAAGTAAAAGGTTTAGAAAAATCTGTAAACACTTTTGATACATCTTTTATATCCTGAATAGTTTGTGTTAAAGTAACACTTTCATCATCATAGATTTCAACTCTTTGATTATTTATATATAACTGGTATGCACTCATTATCTAACATTATTTATCATATCATATGCAAATTCAAAATCTAAACTATAATTTACTAGTCTATCATTTGTCCTTGTTTTCTTTTCTAATGAACTTGTTATTACATTGATAGGATAAACTGCTACACCTATTTCAGCCCATATTAACTCTGATAGCATGATTTGTTTTATAGGTTCAAATTGTCCTTCATCTACATAACCAGTGTTCATTGTAATTCTTTCTGATCCTTGTTTATTGTATTGATATTTTTGATGGTCAAATGTATTATAGGTCTGACCTGATATTAATGTTGATTTATAGCTTTCTTTAGTTACATTTAATGATTGTATGTTTTTCTTGTTAAAGTAATATTCTTGTAAAGCTCCAAACTTGTTTACAAATATAACCTTAATAATATTGTATATTGGTTCACATATCCTTTTGACATTTACAGTAATACCTGCTATTGTTTGACTTTGTCCATCTAATACTGTATCAGGAATTGTTGTATAAGTTATACCATTTGAACTTTCTGAAGGCACATATGCATCTCCAGTTTCAGGAAGATACATTGTAGTGTTACTTTGTAATAACTGTCCTGAAGATAATTGTTTATTAGAGCCTTCTTTAAATTCACTATATGCATCAAAACCATAAAGGTCATGGGTAATTGTTTGAGTTGCTGATTGTGGTGTTAATGCTCTTGTTGCTTTGTTACCTGCAAAAAACTCTATTTTAATTTGTGCATATTTTACTAGACTGTCTGTTGTATTAGAACTATATGGAAATACACCATCCCATGTAATGTCTAAGAAGTCTCTTATTAATTCTGATACTTCAAATATAACTCTATCACTTGCTGTATCTTTAGATATTACATATTGTGTAGCACTATTAATTGTAATTGTTAAGTCTGCTGAACCTGATGTTGCTGTAGAAGTTTCATCAATAAAAAAAGGTGATCTTAGTCTTGCTAAATATGTTGCACTCATTTTGTTGTAAATTTTAAAAAGTTGTCAATGTCTAATTCATATTTCTGTATAAATTCATTTGGTAGTTTCTTGTATGCTGTTTCAAAAGCATTTGTAAAGAAGTAAGTAGGTTCTAATCCTTTCATGTATATGCTTCTAGCTATTAGAAATGTTAGTGAGTTTTTAAAGCCAACTGATTTAACTGATCTGCTCTTAAACCTTCCTGAAGCATCTCTTATGCTTTTATTAAACTTACCTCCCTTTTGTATTACCCATTTA
>Ga0208898_1002011_pt1 | contig 12831 bp, 8 predicted proteins | sample VirMetDEL_Mar_4_FD_184513 | JGI IMG/M metagenome (GOLD analysis project Ga0208898, IMG submission 184513) | Aqueous microbial communities from the Delaware River and Bay under freshwater to marine salinity gradient to study organic matter... | ecosystem: Environmental > Aquatic > Marine > Coastal...
TCATTCCCTTCATGAACTCTTGGATAAATCCACCCCCCATTTGACCCGCAATCTCATGACCTACCTCGTGTATAGCAGTACCTGCTGCGAGGGCGGGTGCAAATAAATGAATCTCGTTTTTGTTAGATTCTTTCGGTAAGAATATACCCGAAGCGTCTAATGCACTTTCACCTGTAGCACTCTCAAATGCTTTAGGTGTTTTATGTATAAATATCTTAGAGTCTGGATTAATACCTTTCAAGGCACTAAACATATTACGTGTTTCTTTTAATGCTTGACGAATCTCAGTACGACTTGTTCCGTATTTAGTAAGTTGAGCATCTGTAATGTCACCCATAAACTCATTAACAAGTTCGTCTAGATTGGTGTCCTCAGTAAACTCTACAGTAGATTCTGCTAAAGTCTCTGCCGTTTCCTCTACTTGACCTAAGCCAAGTTCGTTAAGCATCGCATTAAGCTTCTCAGCACGCTTACGATCTTTGTATGGCTTACGCTGTACTTTTCCGTCTTCGTTTTCAACGATAGAGAATGGGTCTCCGTAGGTCTTCTCAATTTCAGTTTTCTCTTTAAGAAGACCTTGAACATCACGCATTATTTTATCCTTGCCTTCTTGAGACTTCATTTTAGCATGAAGGTCAATCTTGCTACGAATCTTTTGATTAAGTGATAGGATATCCATTTGATCCTGCTCATTCATTGATGCGTAGAACTTCTCTTCTTTGTTAACTAGCTCTTTAAGCTCCAGGTTGGAACGTTCTAGTTCTAACTCTAATTCTTTACGTTCTGATTTAGATAAGTTTGGATTAGACGCTAAGTCCTTATACTTCTTAATGTCGTTTACAATCTTAACCCGATCTTTCAAGAATGGTGTAGACCCTACCGCTGAGAATCCTGCGGCTAGTGTAGCGGGTACAGTAGCAGTACCGCCCCCCGCTGCAAAACCAATCATAAATGAATCGGCAATTTCGTATCCGTTAAACTCGTCCCCTGCGATAGCATGGGCTGCTACTTGGTTTGTAATAGACACACCAAGTTCCTCAAGACCTTCTGCTGTAGCCGAACCCAATGCACTACCTGCACGACTATTCACAAAAGCGCCCGCTAGTTGATTTTTCTCCGTAATCCAATCTTTAGCCATACGTAAACGTGTAGACTTTGGAATGTCATCAATTAAACCTAATGACCTTCGGGCTTTATTTATCTCGCCAATACCAATACGTTCAAAGGCATATTCTGAAGCGCCAGCAATAACCGCTAGACTTACCTTTTGAGCTTTGTTAAGGTCAGCTCTATCACGAACATCAACCCATGTTGAAGCACCTGAAGCAGCGCCCATAACAGGTAACGCAACCTCTGGGGCTAAAATAGTGAATGCTATTTGAGGTATTGTTTGAGCAACACCTAAACCTACTTTTTTAAGACCATCTCCAACGTTTAGATTTCCGTCTTCATCTTGCACGAATAAGTCTTCAGTCGCTGAGGTTTGTAGCCTTTCTTTGTCTATGCCTATACGATATAGGTTTGCTATTTGTTCTATTTGTTGGTCGTAACGAAGGTCTTGAAAATCCATATCAAGAGAGCCTTCTTTAGCATCAAGGTCTTGCCATGCTAGAGATAAAGCCTTTCCTTGATTACCTATGGATTGAACCATAGAAAGTATATACGAATTACTAGCCCCTTGTAAATCAAGGTCTTCCGAGCGAGTTTCAGCTTTTTCCATGACATCATCATAGACCTCGTAAGCTGTACGCTGAAATTCATTTGTTAGGTTTTGTCTTGACTCATCAATTGTATTACCATTCTCATTTATTATAGGATTTTTATCTCCTGTGAGATTTGTATACTCTTTGTTAACCTCATCCATTCTAGCACCTATTGCTAGCTTTTGACCAGGGGTTACAGCGTTTTCTAATTCTCGGTTAAGACCGTCTAGCAGTTCTTTTCTTTTACGTGCTACATCAATAACAGCTTCTTGATTGTTATTAGCGCGATGGTAGTCTTCCTCTTCTTTAATAGTAGACCAAGGCGTAGCAACCTCACTAGTTACATCTAGTGAAGCTATGCCTTTTAGAATTTCTTGTTGCTTGAAACCTTGCGCGTAATCACCGCCTTGGGACGTAGCGTCCAACGGTGCAGCCAATGAAGAGTCTGCGTCCACCGAAGACGAAGTAGAGTCCATAGAACCCTGCGCTTCGGGCGATTCTGAAGGAGTAGTGCCTTTTTTTTTTAAGGTGTAAGCTTCAGAAAGAGAGTTTATATCAGATTCTGTAAAGTTTGCCTTTGATAAGATTTCTTGAAAACGCTCTAGGCTATAGCCATTAGATACCGCGTTTTTTACTATCTCTTCGTACTTCTCGTTCATTGTAGGAGTTTTACTTCCTACAAAGATAATGAAATCTAACTACTTGATTTTAAGACTGTGGGACAGTTGGTGTCGCTGGCTGAGAAAGCTCATTTAGCGCTGAATCAACATCGGGCGTTACAGGTGCATCCTTAATAGCTTTAGTGGCTTTATCTGTAAATCTTGACCAACCGTTAATCTGTTTTGGAGCTTTAATCTCAATGCGATTTTTAACAAGCGATGAAATATCTTCTGTTAAAGTTTCATTAGAATACTGTTTGGTTTCATAAGTATAACCACCATAATTATCTGGAATTCTAACTACAACCTCTACATATTTAATGTCACCAGATTCATTAATACCTACGGATGATACACGCTCATTACCCTTAATATCAAATGAGACTCCATCAACATCGGTATAATATACTGCTACAGGCTCACCTTCAATTTGAGCAACAACAGGATCAAGTGCTAAGATGCCCTGTGAAGCAACTTTTTCTTGAGTTTCACGTTCTTGTTTAGCTCTAGCTTTCTCTCTAGTAGTGTATTGGTCACCTAAATAATTAGAATAGTCATTAACATACATTGCTTTAGCTTCCTCTAGCTTCTTAGGGTCTTGAGCAATAGACTGAATTAGCTGTACATCTTTTTCGCTAGGATTATTAACGTCACTAATAAGTTTATTTCTATTAGCGTATAATACCGCTAAGTCTTCATTAGAAACTAAACCATTTTCAATGTCAATCTCCGCATACTTACCAGCTTGCTCCTTAGCGCCATTTAGTGATCCTGCGGCTATTATCTCATTGCTATGACGCGCTGCATTCTTTTCAGCTCTAAAGCCCCCACCAAAGTCAACGGCATCTACAACCATAAATGGATTGTCACGCATACCGTTTACAAATTGTCCTATTTGAACAGGTTCTCCACCAATAGAAATATTAGTAGGGTATCCACGCTCATTTACTTCAAACCCTATTTTCTCTTTGTAACGATTATTAAAACCCATTTCAATTTCTTCCTTACTATTGGAAAGACCTTGATATTGTTTCTCTTCCGCTCTTCTCATGCTATTGCGACCAATTGTATAGTCTTGTTGCATAGCAGTAATATAAGAGGTTAGGCTACGTCCTTGTTGCTTTGCTTCACGAATAAGGTCTTGATTGTTTGTACGGTATCCTTCTATAAGATTATCACGTACAGAGTCACCCCAAGATTGAGCCAATTGCATTTGATTATCGGGTAGCCCCGTGTAGTCTACATCCAAGGCATCGTAACTAGCATTAGCAGTCTGCTCCCTTTTTTGGAAGTCTGACTTAACGGCACGTAAAGAAGATGATGCTCTTTCGGCTATACTCTTATCGCCTGTTGTTATGGCTTGAAATGGTGTAGACATTACTTTTCAAATTTTTTGATTAGAGACTTCATGTAGCTATGGAGTTTAGCTTTGTCTCCGCTTGCTACTACGCTCTTTATATCACTAGCTTGTTTTGGATTTAGGATGTATTCTCCTCCAGTCATCTCGCCCACCTTTGCACCATCTCTTACAATGTCAATAGGGTTAGACTCATGACTAAACTTTCCTGGTGTCTTAGAAACTTTAGCGCCTTCTTTAGCAAATAAACTTTTTACGGCTTTACCTATGGGCGCAAAGCCACCTCCTACTGCAGCACCAGCCACACTACCTAGTCCACCGGCAACTTGTCCAATACCTTGACCAATAGCTTGCTGTGCGCCTAATAGATTTTGTTGTTCACGGTTGATATCGCCTTGACTACGGTTTTCTTTTAAACGAGTAGCCATTTGCTCTGCTTCGCCTCGTTTCATGGTCGCTTGCATTTGTTGTTGTGCTTGCGCTTGCATAGCTTGTTGTTCAGCCATAGCTGCGCCACGTTGCATTCCTGTGAGAGATGCAGCTAAAGCACGGGGGTCTGCACTTGCAGCCTGTATACCTGAAGCTAGGTTGCGTTGTAGGGATTGACGCTGCATGTTCAACATCTTCTTTGAGTACGCATTACGTTCAGCATCAGCAAAAGCAGTACTAGGAGATAGGTCTGGACGATTGCCTAGTGCCGTTGCTAAATCAGCCCTAGCTTGTTTAGCTGCTCTATTTCCTTGCACTATATTATAAATTCCAAGACCAAGGTCTCCAATACCCCCAATGCCTTGAGCGGTATAGTCCGCTGTACTCATAAAATTATTTTCTTCGTCCATGTTACAAAAATACGATTTAGTTTACTAAGTCATTATGTAATCTTGATCTGTCAAAAACAACGCCAACACCATACAATTCTATAGGGTCGGAAGTAGACTTCTCAAGCTTAATTCTAATATATCTATCTCTAAGTTGATCTCCTTCAAGATCGCTATTTTTCTTGACACTAACAATATCACCTACCGACAATACACTTACATCACTCATGATGAATTTGTTTCTAGCAGTAAGAGTAGTAATGACTTCGCTAGTATCAACTCCATCAGCATAAACGGCATCACCACCGCTAAACGGAATCTTATTAATAGGATTACCTATGGTTACATTGTCATTAGCGTCAATATTGGTCACAGCTCCTAAAGTAATAAACTGACTTGTACTAACGGAAGATGTATCACGAGGTATGTGAGAATAGAACAAACGTTCTTTCTTTGTTAGCGTTGTGATTTGTGAAGCTGTTTGATCTGATGTATAAGCTGTGAAACCCCATGAAGTATCGCCCTCAATGTTGAGCGCTTCCCATGATTTAACCATTGAAGGATTTTGGTTTGAAACAATTTCAACTTTTGAACTATAAGTAGTACCATAAAAGGAGTTACGATTATTGTTAGTATTATGAGAATAAGCTTTACCATCTTTAAAGGAATAAAGAACATTATTGAGTTCCGCATATCCTTCACCTACGAAAGAGTAGAAAGAAGACCATAGGTCTCTACGGAAGTTATATGCTACTGTGAAATCATTATTAAAAGTGTTTCCAGAGGACTTGACTGCTGAAACTATTAACTCATCATTATCTCTATCAAATCCAAGCTTTAATAACACTTTATTCGTAGCGCTTTCATAAGCCTTTAGCTCTGAGAACTTAGAGTTAAAATATGATGACATGCCGTTAGAACTAATCTCCGCAACGCTTTGACTAGTTACTTTCCACATCTTGCCTCTATAGATGTCAGCCAAGAATACCGCACCTTCAAAAGATATAAACGCATCACGTTGAGTGTTGATGCCAAATACACCTTGATACTCAATAGGACGGGCGAGTACATTAGTAGAAATTGTAGGAATATTATCGCCACTCGCTGAATCTAAAATGTTAGCACCTACAGGAATCTTCATAACAGAATCTTCTTGTAGACCCATGATGTAGTTCTTCATATCTACTAATCCATATATACCACCTTTACTTACGTCAAAGTCGTAGAACGGAATGTTAGCGGGTGTGAAGTTTGATAAAGTCAATCGCTTAGAGGACTGGTTGTAAGGGTCGCTATAGGTCACAGAAGCCTTTCTAGTGACTTCTTTTTCATTGTCTATGATAGCGTATGGTTTTCCATAAGAAAAGACCTCAGAATCAAAATAATCGCTTATGGCATTAGATTCCACATAGGCGCTTTCAAACACTTTATTTACAAATGCCTGTAAGTCTATACCTGTTGTTCTGCTGTGGTATCTTAATTCTCTAGGAACTAGATAAGTATCTCCGTTTTTCACTATAGTTCTAGATACACTAGAAGTCCAATATACAGTGCTTTGACTTGCAGGTATATTTGCTATAAAATAAAAAACTGTTTGAGTTTCTAAATATTGTATGTTGGCTACTTGATAAGTTTGAGAATCAGGATCACTAGCAAACCTAATATATTCACCTGGGACTACAGATAACGGATTATTACCCGACACGGTTAATGTGTTTGTGGTTTGACTAACTATTGTTAATCCAACAACATCTCCTTTTGTAACTTCTCCCCCAACATGCTTTCTACTAGAGTTTACAGGGAAATTATATCCCATCTCATAGTACAGCTTAGTATCAGTAGATTTTAATGGGGTATATAGTTCAATTGTAACTGCTGAGTGCCATAAATCAGTAGATGTTGTTTCTACATCTGTTAAATCACTAAAAGAAAAATTATCATACGCCTCGTTACGCAACACTAAAAAATCACCTGTAATCCGATAATGCTTCTTTTTCATGTCGCCATTATTAGAATTACTATCATTGTGATGGAAAGGAGTGTTATCTAGTGTATATGTATTAATTCCCACAACTTCAAACTCATGATTTTGCGGATAAATATAACTACCAAGCGCTCTGTCATAGTATCGTACAATTCTTACTTTATCTCCAGGGGAGGCTTGTAGTTTAAATCCAGAAGCCTTAGAAGAGCTGTATGAATCTTCCTTGCCCTGAGAGGCGGATAAAGACAAATATATATTGTCGTTGCCATTCGCATCGCCTACCTTATCAGATTCAACATTTGTAGCCTTTAAAGCCTCCATAACAGAATACTGCTGGTAATTTGAATATCTATTATTCTTAGCGTAAACTATGGAGTATGATGAAGCAGTAGGAGGCGCATCCGAAGGTATATCTACAATAACTCGTGCAGTACCATTTTTACTATTACGCTCACTTGCACCCCACGGTGCTATGTTTACAGATCCTATATCTCTAACCCCACTAGCTCTACCTCTATCATCGTAGTAAACTAATCCAAAGCTATGGTCAGCATTAGATTTAAACGTAGATATTAAATCAGAATCTATAGGACTAGTAACATAAGTTAGTGATGGGGATATACCACCCGTTAATCCATCGGGATTAGCAGTGTATGTTTTGCTAAAATCCTCTATAGTCTCAAAAGGAAAAGAAGCATCGTCAAGTTTTACTACACTAAGATCAAGGTCTTTAACGCCAACTTCAACATTTAGTTTTTTAGTAGTACTATCATAAGTAGTAGAATAAACACCAAAAGTTACATTTCCTTCAAGGTCTAACGAACCAGATTGAACGATAACGCCTCCATTTCTAATAGCCCAGCCACTTCTAAGCGAACTAGTAGTATTGTATGATGCTGACACTTCTACGTCCGAAAATCCATCTATAGCGGTTTCTACTAACGCAGCTAGAGAATTTTTATTGTATTTGTCGTTTGGTAGATACAGTTCTTTAGTAAATTCAAAACTATTAGGAACTACTCTTACCACAACTATAGGGTAATTTTTAGTTTGACCACTTGAATTTACAGCTGTTAATACATCAAGCGATGCATTAGCAGGGGATGCTACTGTTACCTGGGAGTATTGATAAACAAGTTTAATAAACAATGTTCTTTTCCCATATATGACATTTGGTAGACCTGAGAAATCAATTTCTATATGTTCTTCTACAGCGTCATCATTACTGTCAAGTTCTTGACTTACTACTGCTTGAATTACAAAAGGCGTATCTAAATAATCTGATTTTAAAGAAACATTAGCGGGTACATAATGGTCAAACCCTTCGGTATAGTTCCCCATAAACAACCTATTATTACTCAAGGTCATTGATTGAGCATTCTTAGGAACAGCATCGTAAGTCTTGTCAGACTCGTTTGTTGCAATTAAAGGATATAATCCGTCATTGTAAAAATCAAAAACTTGATTGCTACCTGGTGTTGTTACGTCTATATCTTTAACTAAAGCAAATGTGTCTATATTATTGTTACGCACTAGTAAACGAACCTTCTCTACCGCAGCAGTAGAGGTTTCCATGGTGAGTCTAATGTAGTTTTGAGTATTTGAGTATGGTGGCTTTGCATTAGCTCTATTCGCCATCCATGGATTGTAAGCCATTGTGCTATATGGCGACAATGCACTAATCTCACCATCACGATAAATGTATTGATAAGCAAACTGAAAAGTCTGCTCATACACGCTATTAGTTTTTTAGCTATAGTTATTTCTAAAAGTTTTTCAGCATCGTTTGATCCTGCGGGATACGTAACGTTACTATCTATACATTTAGATATGTTTATCTTTTTAGGCTCGTTTACACCATCGGTCCAGTATATTAAAATATCCTTGTTGGCATCTTCAATAGCGTTAGAGTGTATAACGTATGTAGAGCTAAACTCCAAGTAAGAACCTGTAACAACCTTAATAGCAGTGCCGCTAGTATCTATTTGATAGATTGTATGGTCATTATTAGAATTCCATATGAAATAGAATATTAAGTCCTTTTGATTAAAAGAACATGTTCCTATAACACGATTAGTACCGCTAGGTAATGCGTTAGCTCCCGATAGGGATATCTCCGTATTACCTTTTATGTTTTTAAGTACACCTCTATTACCATCGTCATCTTCAGTCATACGGACATTAAGAGCATCTACCATTTCGGTGGATTTCACCAAGAGGTAGTCCTCATCCTTATTTAGTTGACGTGGAGTTAGTTTATCTATAGCCATGCGTTAGTGCTTAGGAGATAGCTTAAAGTTCTTTCTAATAGTTTTGAGAGCCTCGTCTTTGCTAAACGATTTAAGACGCGCGTTAGCTAGTCTACGCTCATTGTAGTATTCTTGTCTTGCTCTCATCTTTTCGTTATAAGGAACGCTACTCTTACGCTCAATCACACGATAGTAGATGTAAGAACGCAATGCATTCTCCGCATATACATGAATACTAGGGTTGGCTGAACGAGCTTCGTCAGCAATATATTCTACAATAACCTCTGTGTAATTATCAGAAGAGGCTATCTCTAATCTGTTTTGCTCGTAGTTCATACGATATTCACCAGTGTAATGACCACCACCGATACCATATAATGCTCCGTAAGTGTTTTGGTCTAAATAGTTTTGAAACACATAAGAAGAATATCCTCTATAAGCAGCGATAAGCTCAGGCTTTTCTTTTGCGTTTACTCTATCAAATACTCCATCGCTATTGGAATCTATGTTGTTTCCAGCAGTATCTGTTTTATACTTTTGGCTGTAATTGATGTTCTTGTTTTGACCAAAGACATATACAAGCCCATCTGACCCTACGATACCAACCTTAACTAAATCAACAAAGTCATCGGGTAGTTCAACTGTCCCTAAAGTTTGATTTACTGTTAGTTTTAAGCTTTTTACTACTTGAAGTGTATCAAAGCCCATCTCACGCAAGCCACGTAACGCATAATTATGCACCAAGGTGTCGCTTACCTCGTTAGAGTAGTCATCGTCTGTTACACTTAAAATAAAGTCGTTTACAACGTCTGATATAGGTACTAGGTTTCTTGCCATTATTCAGTCATTTTTCTTTGTTGTTCTGTAACGGCATAGTTATATACATCAGAGTCTTTTAGGTTTACGCCAATCAACTTAGATATCTCCATGATTAACTCTGACTCATAGTGATCGGGTAACTCAAAGTCAACACTATTTGCTGCGCTATAAGATTCAACACCATTACTTACAGTATACCCAAACTTTGGAGTGGCAGCAGTTCTTGCTCCAGTAGTAGCCAACTTTCCCTCGGGGTACTTGTAGTAACGAAGCCTTACCTTTTTAATGTTTGTAGGGAACACCTCAATGTCATCCCCCAATACTGCTACTGGCTTACTAGTGGTGGGAACAGACAAAGAACTGTTTAAGATGTAATACAATTTCTCTTCATCGTATACTATATCTATAACAGTGGATGTGCTACCCCCGTATAAAAAGTTTCCGTCAGTACGTAATGAAATTATACGAGCCAAATCATCTGGCTTAGAAAACACTCCATTAGACTGCGTCAATAATTGTTCCTTACTAAAAAAGGATAAATCCTCTTTTACTTGTTTTTTACTTGCTAGAGGTCTCGCCCCTTCAATGTTTCTTAGTCGTGCAACTTTATCCTTACGAGCGTCTACAAAAAGACGATTGAAGATGTTTAGTTGCGCTACTTGTGCAAAGCGATTGAAGGTAGTCGGTGTGATAAACCCTCGCTGATCTTTGTTAGCTAAGTCCTTTAAAGCAAAATATACCGATTCTACACTTGCCATGGTAGTTATTTATTTTATACAAATATACCAAAAAAGAAGGGGTCACAATTTGCGACCCCCTCATAATCAAATAGTTAGATGTTAATCTATCTTTTCAAGACGACTTACAATCTCATCGTATACTGAAGCGCCTTTCTCCGTCATACAGAATCGGGTCATTACAGTTATAGTATCTTGACCTACAGGGGTAGTAACAATAAGTCTACCGCTATCCATCCAGTACATTCCATCGTCCTTGGATTTAAGGATGTTGTAATCAACAGCTTGTTTAACCGCAGACATACTACGAACATAAGGATTGTCCATCAACTCAATAAAGTTCTTTGGATTTCCTTTAGCCTCTAGCAGTAATTCTCTACGGATTTCGTTATTGCGTTGGTTAACGTCAATGTTTAAATACATACAAATAGGTAGCAACTCGTCAATAGACTTGTCACGTACAATACTAACCGCATCTAGTAATAAGAATTCTTGGTCAAGTTCAACTGTCGCTTTCGCTTCTTTGTTGATGATTGTGAAAGTACTACCTCCGTTTGCTTTGTTAGATGGATGTAATGCCAAATAATCTTGTAGGTTAGCCTTAACAGGTGGTACAATTAAAATACCCTCTTTAAATACAATCTGAGAACGAATGGCATTAGAAGACTGCTCATCAGTATATACTGAAGGCTCGTTTTCACAATAGCGAATCTCACGTACTTTATCTGTTTCAGGGTCATAGATGGTAATTCCGTTCTGCTTTAGTTTATACCAAATACCAGAACCTTTCATTACCGAATAGATTTGCTCCTTACGTCCTTTAGTCTCTTCTGTAGTCTTGCGCTTCGGAGTGTATTCTGCTTTCTTAGGAGCAGTAGGTGTTTTAGGGGCGGGTGCAGATTTTGCACTAGCCACTTTTCTTTGCTGTGTAGCCATTTTATTAAATATTAAATAGAATTAAAAAAAAGGAGGGGGACAAAGCCCCCTCCAAAGTGTGCATCAATTACTTGATAAGCATGTGACGGTTTGCAGCACGAGTAACCAAAGCTAATTCAGAACGGTAGTTGAACTGAGCAATATCTTTAGTGTCGTTAGTTGCACCCATGAATGAACCTGTAATCCAGTGTTCCATTTCACGAGAGTAACCGTTAGTGTTCTTGAAGTTCATTTCCAAAGATGGGTTACGATCTCCGCTTTGTGGGTCAACTACAGTTGACATCGGGATTGCAACACCTTTGAAGTCAGAACCTGCCAACAACGTTGGGTCGTTCAATAATTTCCAATCATGCTTGTGGAAAGTGTAACCACCACGAGAGAATGATTTGAAACCTAGTTCAATAGCCATATCACGACTGTTGTTGAATGCACCAAACTGAGAAGTTGCACCAGCAGTAATAGAAGAACCAGATAATCCCGCAGCTAACATATCGTCAATTGCCAAGTCTTGGTCACGGTTTACGTACAATGCGTACTCAGAACCAGCACCTTGCTTGTCAAATTCTTTAACGATAAGGTCTAACTCACCTAATGTGTCAATAAGACCATTGTGAACCATACCACGATCTTCAATAGCAGAGAAGTAACCTTCTGAACCACCACCGAATGTAGCGTCAGCTACGTTAGAAGTGTTTGCTACTTTCTGACCTAGAAGCATCATCATTTCACGCTTGTCCATGAAACGCTGACGAGTATCTTGCTCACCTTTTACGTACCAACGGTAGTCACCGTTACCCAAGTTAATCCAACCAATGTTGGTAGCTTGAGAACCAGTTACTTTGAAGATTTCCTTAACAATCATGTAAGGGTTTGTACGCTTTACAACGTTGCTCTCCAAGTATTCACCTGGTTGGTCAGTTCCCTGTCCGTACAAGTTACCGATGATAGATACAGTGTGAGTACCTACTGCTAAGTCTGTTCCGCTAAAGTTAGCGTCAGCCAAGTTAGCAACAGCAAAAGAAGTAGTACCTGTTACCGCTGTAACAACACCACGCTCATCACCATTCAAAAGAACTACATCGTTTACACGAACTACAACGGCATTAGAACCGAAAGTTAGTACAACGCTTTTTGCAGCAGTTACGGCGCTACCAGAGATAGTGTAAGTTTGACGTGCGTGAAGGCGAGCTTCTTCCCAGTACTGTACTTCGTCAGCAGTACCGCTTGATTTTACCGCACCTACTAATTGTAGGAAACCAGTAATACCTTGATTACCGTAAGTCTTTACTAAAGAGTCGCGGTTATCTGGTTTGTTTACTTCGTCAATGTAATCTGACAAAGATGTGTATTTAGCCGGATCAAGCTTCTTAATTGAGCTTGGGCTAAAATCCGAAGGAGTGGATGTAAAAGCCATTTTTTATTATTTTAACCTTTAATATTCATAACATTTGTGCCACCGCCCAACTCTCTAAGTAGTCTTTCCATTTGTGCATCTTGACCGCCTTCTTGCGGGGTATTTGACGGAGACTGTGCCTGTACGTTAGACGCATTAGTCACAACCTTACGTTG
>Ga0208898_1002012_pt1 | contig 12828 bp, 32 predicted proteins | sample VirMetDEL_Mar_4_FD_184513 | JGI IMG/M metagenome (GOLD analysis project Ga0208898, IMG submission 184513) | Aqueous microbial communities from the Delaware River and Bay under freshwater to marine salinity gradient to study organic matter... | ecosystem: Environmental > Aquatic > Marine >...
TGACCACCACTGAGAAACTAATCTTCATTGCATCCTTTATGTGGATGATGAATTGGGGTACCAGAATTGTTTATCAAGGATTGTCTCATGCATTCTATTGAAGTCGTACCGTCATTTACACCTGTACCGTCTTGTAAACCCCTTCTAGAGTGGTTTATGACAGAATATCTGTCTGACCATAGTGTAGACCTTACAGTGGTCTATATGCCCCTATCTGATGAGGGTGTGATGGGGTGGTTTTTAATCGAAGATGACCATGAGTTTGTCATTCAAATCGATGAGAACCTACGAGGTGATGAACACGACAGAACCCTATTACACGAACTGACACACATGAAACAGTATCTACTTGGTTTACCTAGGTGTGAACTATGTACATACTTTCAAGAAGATGAACTACTTGACAGGTATAAAGATGTCGAGTAGACTAGGTTTGTCAGAGAAGATAAGGATACTATAAGACCTTATTAGAGACAACTAAATAGAACGTCTATACTCGACACATAGATGTAAAACCCCCCTTCGAGGGGGTTTTAGTTTGACAACCTTTCTAAATAGTATTGTCGAGTATAAGATGTTATGAATAACTATTACACCTACATGTACTGTAGGGAGGATGGAACCCCCTATTATATTGGTAAAGGTAGAGGGAACAGAATTCATTCTACACACAGAAAGGTAGGATTACCCCCTGTAGAGAGAAGAAAGTTTCTAAAAACTAATCTGACAGAGGAAGAGAGTTTTAAACACGAAAGATATATGATTAGTATTCTTGGTAGAAAGGATATTGGTACAGGAATACTTAGAAATCTAACAGACGGTGGTGAAGGTCCCTCTGGTAATGTTCAGTCAGAGGAGACCATTCAGAAGAGAGTTCAATCAAGAAAGGGTTATAAACCCCCCGAAGAGTTAAAACAAAGAATATCTAAAACATTGATGGGACATACACAGTCTGATGAAACCCGTCAGAAAATATCTAATACTTTGAAGGGTCGAAAGTTACCTCAGGAAACAATTGATAAAATTATCAAAACAAGAACGACGGGGAAGTTCAGGAAGAAGGTGAAGGAGAAAACCTGGAATGGAATACCCCTATCTAAATTGACACCAGAACAGAAAGAAGAAAGGAAATGGGAACAACATGATAAAAGGGTTCTATCAAATTGTAATAAAAAAAGACTGGGAAAGAGGTCGTAGACCCCCCGTAAGGGGGACGTAGAGACAGTTTAAGAAGTGTCTACAGAACCCCCCTTTCAGGTCTCTGATACCCTACAATTGACTTGTCAACCAACAGAAAAATGAAAAGTAAATTCGTCTGTGTCCAACCCAAGTCTACCAAGGCTAAGAATCGTTTTCATAACATGATGGACCAATTGCATTCTTGTAAAGTAGAACAAGAAACTGATGATAAAATGTTTTTGAGTTCTATTACTGGACGTTACCACTTTTGGATGAACAAAACTAATGACAACAACTGGCAAGTAATCAAATGAATTACAATGAAACTTGGAAAGTAATGAATGACCTTGAGGATTCATTCAATAAAATTAGCACTGTAGATTTTCTTTCAGAAAAACTGAATGATGCAGTAAACAGTGGTAATCAACAGGATGTAGTTGACATTAGTCATGCATTGCTTGCATTTCTTCCTGTATATCAGAAAGATTTTGATGAAAAATTTCAGGTTGCATGGAAGAAAACTGTTGTCGAACTTCATAAAGAAACGTTTTTTAACAAAATCGGTCTTACTGAATAAATTTGTCTAAAATTCAGATAGATATGTTAGGATTTGACAACACTATGACTCTTCCTTCTAAAGACAACAAGCTTTCTCAACAAGAAATCGAATCTATTGGGATAGCATTAGAGCAATCAGACATTCGTGCCATTCATCCAAATCGAATGGAAGCATTCGCAGAGTATCTTGTAAGTAAATTAACTGAACAAAATGATGGACAAGAAACAAAAACTTGTAATTGCACATGCGCAAGTGGAAAATCTATTTGCACTAACAGAGGAATTTGAGTATAAAGATTACATTCAAAGTAAACTTTATAAACTTAAGTATGAATTTGAGCGTCAGTTAGGTCTTATTGACAAACAAGTCTAAATCTATTATACTATCAGAGTAAACTACAGGAGCAGATGAAGTATCTTTTTATTGTTGATCACTTCGTACCATTTCCACAATCAGAATATGGTGGTATTTGGGCAGTGAGGGCATCAAATGAGGAAGAGTGTTTTGACCTCATTACATCACACGATAATGATCTGTATCCTGAGTTTTATGGTAAGCTCAGAGAGAATATTGAAAAAGCCACTAAATATGGTTTAACAGATAATGAACCATCTGAAGTACTCGAAAGTTTCCTAACATGACTAAACAAAAGGATCCCAACGACAAATATTCTGAGTGGGAGGTTGATTTCCATTCAAATGAACCTCATGAGGAAGATGAGGTAAAAGAAAGTGAAGGTGTTATCAATGATTGGCATTCACGTCACAGAGATAAACTCCTAGATGATTTTTGTGATACCCATCCAGGTTCTCCACAATGTAAAGTTTTTGATGACTGAATCCGAAAAACGTGCTCTTGATCTTATGATTGAGAGTGTCCTCAAACCTGACGCCAAACTCCGTGGTTGTGCATATAATCAGGGATGTTATGATGAGCTCATGGAGTGGAGAAAGAAGATGTTAGATCTTCTTCAATCATATAATGAATCAACTGACAATGGAATTTCCTCATCGACCACCTAACGGTTATGAATACTGGACTGATGATTATTCAAAGACAATCAAACGTATTTGGATAAGAAATCTAGACACCGAATTTTCATATACAGATAAAAGACCAAGTTCTGTATGGGGATTTTTCTGTCGTCGTAAATGTGTCTTTATGGCACCTATACATAAAGACAAACCTGGTAAAGTTGTAAAACCAGAAGATACGACTCCTTATTCTGCGATGCAACTTAACTTAAATCCACTCATGGCCGCCTTCAATGAATAACTTAGATCCATCACAAATTACATTAGAAACACCTTCTAAGTCTTTTGCTTATGAGAAACTTTCTCGTGAGATAAATGATTGTAACGATATTGTGATATTAAAAGAGGCTCTTCGTTGTTATGTCAAGCTCTACTTTCGTCAACAAGAAACAATCTCTCTCATTGGAGCACCTAGAATCAGAGATGAAAACATTTGACGTAGAAGTCAATGATTATGTAAAATGGCACCATTATGGTGGTATTGATGAAGGTTGGGTATATTTTAAGTGTGATGAATATATTACTATTGAAGTAGGGATTAAACCTAAACCCTATTGTAATTTGGTAAAAAATGTGTTACACTGTAACGATCATATTCTAGTTGTTTGTCATAGTCAGTATTGGGATGAATTAGAATATATAAAAACAAGGAAATCTAAACATGAAACTGAAGAATGTTTTGTTAGGACTATCTCTATTGATCGTCCCTCCAGCCATGGCTGAACCCACTCAGGGTTATTACACCATGGATGCGATGGGTTGTATGATTCTTAGAGAATGTACTGACGGGGTTGAAGAAATAATTTCAATCAAAGATATTTCAAAAAAATATCCTAAATCAGATTTTTCTTTAGTTTCTGGTGAATTTAATACTATATTAAATGCACTTCAACAAGTAGGAGTGAAAGTATTTCTTGCTCCTCAAAAATATTTTCCACCTGGACATCGTGGTGTTTATCATACCGTAAGTAATAATTTTTATCTTAATGATGCTTTTATGCATCGTCCTAATGTCTTGATGACAGTTATGAGACATGAAGGATGGCATGCTGCTCAGGATTGTATGGCAGGAAGTATCAAAAACTCATTAATTGCTATTATATTACCAGAGGAGGATGTTCCTCAAATCTGGAGAGATATGACAGAGAAAACATATCCACCTTCTGCAGTTCCTTGGGAATCAGAGGCCAAATGGGCAGGATTGACTGAGGAAATGACTATGAAAGCACTTAATGCTTGTGCTGGTGGTAATATGTGGGAAGTATATACACCCACTCCACTCACACGTAAATGGTTAGTTGAAAACGGTTACATCAAATGATACCTATTATTATTACAGAGCCAATCACTTGGCAGAAAATAGAAGTTCCTCAAGAGATTATTCAACATTGTGCAGAGTTTACAATGTTAGACCCTTATGATAGTAATCAATTACCAATTAATAATTTAAGACTATTGGATTGTTATTGGTATAATATGGATTACTATCGCGATATGGTTGTTGTTCCTCCTGGTTGGTGATGTGGAGAATTTGGTCACTAGCATTAGGTAGGAAAGATGGAAGAACGGACAGGGAAGCTGATTATATCGCTGTCATTAGGACTGTGGTTTTTGTTACTTATTTCATCACAAACTGCTTTATTGTCGCTGGTGTCATACGTCACTGGAACTCGGTAGACAGTTGTAAAAGTGTCACAAGTTTATTGACACCCGCTCCTAAATAGACTATAGTTTTAAGGTGTCAATCAGGAGTATCATGTCTGCCACCTATCTTCCTCAGCGTCAAAAGTTTAGAATTACTTTGGAACTAGATGTTATGGATGATTTCATCCCACAAAACATCGATTGGGAAAAAGTGTTAGAGATTCAAAGTGGTGAAACCGTCGATGCTTATGTTGAAGATTTGTCAGTTCCTGACTGTTTCTTCTCCTGATAATATCATGGGTGATAAATAATCATATTATCACCCTCCAATCATGGCCTTTTACGCAACTAAACCATCATTGATTGATTCAAACATCACAGTATATTATGCTGGTGGTAATAGATGGTCTGACCAATCATCGGAGAAAGTAACTTATGCAACCCGTGAGGGTTTAGATGCAAAGGTTGCCAACATTGATGGTAAAACTGGTGGGTTCAAAAATGCTACGGTTGTAGAAGAATGAAAACATTAAGAGATTTCCTATCAGAAGCGTACGATCCTGACCTCAAAGGCGCACAGATTCGTAGAACTGGTGAAGGTGGTAGGAAACAACCTAAGAGAGAAACTGAAACAAGAAGAAAGCCTGGTCAATCACCACGCATGAAGGCAGTTGGTGGTGGTAAGATGGCACCTGTTGGTGAATATAAGACTCGTAAAGATGTAGGTACAACTAAGGCACGTTCTGAAAGAGAACAACAACCTGAAAAAGAACGTGGTTCAACTGAAGTCAAACAATCTTATGCCGATAAGGTAAAGGCAGAAAGAAAAGCAGCAGCAAGAGCACGTATTGCGGCAAGAAAGGCAGGTACTGAAGTTAAGAAGACTGAAACATCTTCAACTGCTGCTGAAAAGAAAGCAACACAACTTCTGAAGACAAAGAAAGCAGAACCTAAGAAGACTGAACCTGCAAAACCACGTCGTAGTTGGAAAACTGCAGAAGGTGGTGGTATGACAAGAAAAGAAAGAGATGCTGCACGTAATAAAGAAACTGGTCAAAGTAGAAAAGATGTGAAGTCACAACTTCGTGCTGATTTTGAGAAGAAACACGGCAGAAAACCAAATAAGAAAGAGGCAATTCAATTGACTGCAAAGGCACATGCCGCATCTAAGGCTCTAAAATGACACACAAACAGATGAGATTGTTTCAATCAAAATCAGAATCAATATCATTTTTAGAAACTAATTATTCAATGACGAATGTAGAAGCAACTCGTTATGTTGATAATCATACTATCATGAAACCTGATGACAAAGTTTGGGTAGTTCTCCCCTGACGTAATTACTCACCTTGAAAGGTCACCTATAGTACGAGACCACACCATATTATGACACAAACACACATTTCTCACCCCGAAGATCTTATTTTGACTGGCGATATGTCAGTCTTTGATCTTCTGTATGATCGTGCTCACATCTCTATGAAGATGGACGGTATGAGTTTGGTGTGGGGTACTAATCCTGCCAATGGTAAGTTCTTCTGTTGCACGAAGGCCGCATTCAACAAGAAGAAGATTCGTCTTTGTTATACACAAGAGGATATTTTGACCCACTTTGGTCATCAGATGGAAGTAGTAGATATTCTATCTCGTTGTTTGAAATATCTTCCTCGTACTGGTAAAATTTACTGGGGCGATTGGCTTGGTTTTGGTAAGACTGATGTATTCACTCAGAATACTCTGACTTATGTTTTCCCTGAGGCGATTGACCAACAATTGGTTATCGCTCCACACACTGTTGTCAATGTGTATGCTGAGATGTGGCAAAATGTTTGTGTTCCTTTGACTGAAACTTTGGAAGATACTGATATTGTCAAGTGGGTTCAACCTTCTGTCGATCGTATCCCTCCAAAGGAAACTGCACCCAAGATTAACACCAAAGGTATCAAGTTTCTGACTGACAAGGAGGCAGCCAAGGCAAAGATTGCAATCAATCAACTCATCAAATCTGGTCAGTATATTGATGATGCCACACTTACTGACATTCTGGGTTGCCAACACCTGGCTAATCTGTACCAATATGTGATGGAAATTAAACTGGATATTATGGACAGTTTGATTGTGACTGATGCACCACAATCTTATCTTCCCAATGGCAAAGAATGTAGTGGTGAAGGTTATGTGTTTCATTCTGAAACCCATGGTTCAGTGAAGTTGGTTGATAGGACAACTTTTGCCTACGCTAACTTCCATAATGGGTTCGGTACATAATTACTCACCTTGAAATGACCACTGTATTGTAACCACTTAGATTATGATTAAACTCCGTCCTCACCAACAAGACGCCGTTTATGCACTTCGTAATAATAGTATTGGGCAGGTCATAGTGCCGACTGGAGGCGGGAAGACATTGATCGCAATCATGGACGCGATTAAAAGGTTTGAAGTGAATGTTCCGAGAACTATTATTGTTGTTGCACCAAGAATACTTCTAGCCGAACAACTGTCATCAGAGTATCTGGAACACATCACCAATGCTAATGTTCTCCATGTTCATAGTGGAGAGACGCATCATTTCAGCACTACGAAGTCTGAACGTATCAAACTTTTTGTTGATATGTGTCACACTATGCGTGAACACGTTATTATCTTTACCACCTATCACTCTCTCCATCGTGTTCAGGAGTCTGGTATTGCTGTAGATACGATTTACTTTGACGAGGCACATAACTCTGTCCAACGTAACTTTTATCCCGCAACAGAATATTTCTCTAAACATGCAGATCGCACTTTTTTCTTTACTGCCACACGCAAAACCAGTGTGACTGTGAAGAAACCAGGTATGAACTGGACTGAAACTTATGGTCAGGTAATTGCACGTGTGTCTGCACCTGAACTGGTGGAAAATGGGTATATTCTTCCACCTAAAGTCAAGGTGATTGAGATGGATAAGATTGACAAAAAGTCTCTCACTCCTCATCTTGAGGGTAACAATGTCCTTGCATCTATTGACCAAATCAACATCAAGAAGATTTTGGTTTGTGTAAAGACCACACGACAGTTACAGAACCTGTTCATGACTGATTTTGCTGATCAGTTGTTAGAACGTGGTTACTCTTATCTTTACATCACCTCTCGCACTGGGGCAATTATCGATGGTGTCAAAGTGTCCCGTGAAGAGTTTTTTAATACTCTGAATGCATGGGGCAAAGATAAATCTAAAAAGTTTGTGTGTCTTCATAGGTCAATTCTTTCAGAAGGCATTTCTATTAACCAACTGGAGGGAGTTATCTTCCTTCGTAACATGGACGTTATTGAACTAACCCAATCTATTGGCCGCGTGTTGAGAACATACCCTGACAAAACATATGGTTTGCTTTGCGTTCCTACCTATTCTAATGTTGGTGTTAGTACCGCTCGCTCACTTCAAAAGGTCATTGACATCGTGTTTGAAAAAGGTGAGATGTATGATTCTGTAACTCGTCGCTAAATAGACTGGGCAGTCAACATTGAGTCTTGGCGGATTAGTTGACGTAAGTCCCACAATATGTTAAAATCTAAATAATAATAGTCACGCCAAGACTCATGAACGAATACTATACCTACGCATATTTGCGTGAGGACGGAACACCCTACTACATTGGTAAGGGTAAGAAACGTAAGGTGGGTAATGCATACTCACGTACCCTAGCAAAGCACAATAATATAGGCATACCGTCACAAGATAGAATACTTATTCTCAAACACTTTGATTTGGAGTTTGATGCTTATAAACACGAAATCTATATGATTTCTATTTTTGGTAGAAAAGATGTGGGTACAGGTATATTATACAACAAAACGATGGGTGGTGATGGTGTTTTCGATATTTCGCAAGAACAGAGAGAACGAATTAGTAGATTACACAAGGGTAAAGTATTATCTGTTGAAACAAGAAAAAAGATAAGTGAGACAAGATTAGCAAGAGGGTATAAACCCAGTGAAGAACAAAAGAGAAAATGCTCACAAATGTTCAAGGGTAAAGGTAACCCTAACTATGGCAAGAAACACTCACCAGAAACACTTAAAAAAATCTCAGAAGGAACACGAAACAAGAACCTAAAAACTAGACAGTTTATCACACCCGACGACGAAATAATTACTATCACTAATCTGAGACAATACTGCGAAACACACAATCTAAATCATAATTGCATGATAAACTTACACAATGGTCACAGTAAATCTCACAAGGGATTTAGAAAGGCATAATGTTCAAATTATGACATTTAATTATCGGAGGTAATATGTCTTTTCAATATACCAACTCATACATTCTTGATTCACATCCAGGACCATTACCTATCATCGTGGGTGATGGTTATCTGGCTGCAATTTCATTGGTAGGATCAACAACTAAAATGGTGGTTATTGATAATGGCACACCAGTGAAAGTTTGTCGTAACAGACAATCTGCAATGACATTGATTAACAAACTCAAGAAAAAGAAACGACGATAGAATTACTCACCTCCAAATGTCCCCTATAGTGTAGATACCACACTTACATGACTCAAACCACTCCTCAAGTTATTGTTACTCGCGATGAGTATCTTGCCGACATCAAAGTACGTTGGGAGATTCATCAGTATGAGACTAACAAACTCGTTGAAGATGTAAAACAACTCGTTGATTATGTCAAGCCTTTCATTCAACAAACTGTTGAGTATGTGAAAGATTCTTATCAACGTGAATTTGGTCCTAAGACCACTGTTTGATTATTTACCGCTGAGAGGGGTCTGTAACCCTCTACAGCGGGTTTTTTATACTTTTTTAATATGAACATCGACACTCAACTTTTGACAATTATTGACGGTTTGCAAGATGCAGTCAATGTTAGTAATGAATGTAAACTTGATCCTGACAAAGGTTATCCATATGCAACGGGATATTCTCGTGCATCGATGGAATCTGCCATTTCTGACTTAAATCAACTTGTTGAACAGTATCGTAATGTCACCTGTGAGTTTATCAATGAAAACTGAAACTTTTGTAATCAAATATGATTTTGATGAAGAATTTGTATGGCACGATCTTGGTGCGATTTTCAGTGAATCTGGTGTTCAACCACAATATGTATTTGTGACACCACATAAACTAATGGACAATGTTCAGATTACTTTTAACAGTAGGGAGGAGGCAATTAAATTCACTGAAGTATATCTTGACAGTGAAGATCCTGCAGACATTCAAGAATACGTAATTCCCCAATCCTGATAACAATGAAAAAACTATTTCTTTCTATTTTTGCTGCAAGTGCAGTTTTAATGCCAGGTGTCTCCAAGGCAGGTAATCTTCATGATGACCATGCAGAATTATGGAAGACATTGCAAGACATTGGTATTGTTACCCTTATCAATCACACTAATCATTGTAATGATAGGATCGGTCTCGATGGAATTTATTACACTCACGCTGGTATGTTAGTAATTTGCCAAGAAAAAATGATTCCTGGTTCAGATAAACAATTTAACTGGACTGTCAGTGATTACAATACACTTCGCCATGAAGCACATCATGTAGTGCAGGATTGTGCTGCAGGTGGTTATAGTGGAGACGGTAAAACTACCACATTGTTTAATGAAGATGAATTTGACGAATTTGTCAGAATATCAAGTTATTCCACTGAGGATTTGAAAGAATTGTATTTTCGACTTAATAATAAAGGTCTGAGTAAAAAGGTTATCAGGGAAGAAATCGAAGCCTATGTTGTTGCTGAGGACATTGATGCAGAATCAATTAAAACTAAATTGATCGAATTCTGTTCTCGATAGAATTACTCACCTCTAAACGTCCACTTTATTGTAACCAGTCAAAATCATGAACAATTCTTCACAAATCATCCGTGAACTTCAAGAACTTCGTAAAACTTGGCGTGCACAAAACTTTACCTACACCACTTCGCAACAGAATCGATATGATGAATTGACTATGCTTCGTCGTGCATTTATTGAAAAGTGGGAGGAAGATGGCTTGGTCTGGAAAGGCCCTTCTAACGTAGGTAAAGCCACAACTACCGACTGAATTACAATTTAATTATTATTATTTTTTTATTATGCATTTTGATCCTAATCAAACCGAAAGATTTACCACTGATGGTACAACTTTCGAATTTAATTATGAACGAACAGAGTATCTGTCAGGTGAAATTCTTGACCAGTATGAGACCCAAATCAAAAAGATGGGTAAATCATATAAAAAGACAAATAATAGAGATAAGAAATATAATTTAGCACAAAACATTCTGGCACTTCATGGTGAATGGAATGTTAAAGATAATGATGAAACTTTATACCTCATTTTTAATGAAAATGATGAATGTTTCACTGATGTAATTACCGAGAATGAGTATTACGCTAATCCCATAGAAGAATAATAATGTCAAACACAGAGAGGTGTTAAATTGTAAGGACAATCGTCAACTCTCAAAATTACTCACCTCCAAACGTCCACTATAGTGTAACCACTGCAATCATTATGATCACACAAACCAAACCACAATTCTTGACTGAAGCACTTGTTGAAGTGTTAAACAATGAATGGAAAGTTAATGCGATTGAGTCTAATAGTGTTACCTATCATCAACTTGAGATTGAAGAAGGTCGCAAATATATCAAGATCTGGCAATATCTTGTCGGCGATGAGGGAAGAATCAGGGGACGTTCTTGCTGGATGTTTGTTGATAAGAACTCTGGCGAATGTTACAAACCTGCTAGTCACAAAGCACCTGCAAAAGGTGTTCGTTATCTGATCACTCAGTTGGCAGATAATCCTCACATTTGTGATCCTTACGGTTCGTTTCTGTATCTCTAATGATGGCAGCGTTTCGGTTCTTTTACTACATTTTCTGCGGTGTATTTTTCACCGTAATTATTAAAATCCTTTCTAACAACTAACATGGCACTTTCTGCAAAATGTGTATCCAAACTCGCCGACGCATTGAAGGAGGATATTATCAATCAAATCTATGAAGATGAGCGTTATATGGAAATGATGACCGACATGGTTGGTGATGCTCTCCGTGAAAAGCTTGGTGACATTGATGATGATCTATATTTTGACCTTGGCATGGTCTTGATTGACCGAATTGAACTAAAATAGAATTACTCACCTCCAAATGTCTACTTAAGTAACCACACCTAACAAATGACTGCCACCACCAAAAAGTTTCTAACTAATCAACTTAAGCTTATCATGTCATTGACTGATGAGCAGGTCAATATCTACACCCGTGAGACTATGTTCAAGGTTGTGGAGGATCTTTCTGGTGGTATTTGTTGGGCTGGTTCTCATAAAATCGATGACACTGGTGCTCTTCTTACTCCACAAGCATTTCTGAAATGGAGTGAACATCCTGACAAAACTTTGTCCAGTGTGATTGATATGAAAGTCAAAGGCGGACACAGTTTGACTAAAGAACACTTCGGCGGAGTTCGTAGTGGTTCAAAGTTCATATTTGCATATCATTACGATAAGTTTGTGGAAGATCGTTCTTATGATCTTATCACCAATTTCTTGGCAGATATTGATAAACTTTCTAAAGTAGTTGTGTCCACCCGTGAAGAGAATGAAGCCTTTGCTCTTATTCGTAAACGTGGACCACAAGATTACAAAAATATTGACATTGACCATCTGATTTATGTCAATAACGTATCACGAAAGAAGTTTGTGAGTTGTGAACATAAGGTTGTAGATTCTGACCTGACTCCATACTTTCCTAAGGTATTGTTGGGTTGACAGAATTACTCACCTCCAAATGTCCTCTATAGTGTAACCACTGATTTTATGATGACACTAACTGAACGCAATCAAAAACTCTACGATCTTCGTGAGAAACTAATCAAGGCTCGTGCAGAAGTTGCATGGATTGAGCAAGAGATTTGGCTTGTTCGTGATCAATATGATCGCCAAGATCTTGATCTTTACAAAGAAATGTTTGGCGATACTCCCATGGCAGAGGAGACTTATGGTGGTTGATTAAGCAGCCACAGAATTACTCACCTCCAAATGTCTCCTATAGTGTAACCACGCTTCAAACAAATGCAAGAAACTAAATTCCTTCTTTATGGCCAACATGTCCGTCCTCATGATGGATACACCCGAAACGATTGTCTGTCTTATATGAAAGAAACTGCGGAAGATGCAGTTGTTACATGTAACAAACTTTATCCTCACTTTGTGATTCAATCCATTGAAATTGATGAAAGTGAGCCTGAAGTTGTAAAAGTACAATCATTGCGCTGAGGAATAATTTGGTCTGATACAAAATTACTCACCTCCAAATGTCTCCTATAGTGTAATCACTTAACTCGCATGACTTATCCACTCGGTATCGACAACCCTATCATCGCAAAAGGTGTGATAGGGTCACACAAAT
>Ga0208898_1002018_pt1 | contig 12814 bp, 15 predicted proteins | sample VirMetDEL_Mar_4_FD_184513 | JGI IMG/M metagenome (GOLD analysis project Ga0208898, IMG submission 184513) | Aqueous microbial communities from the Delaware River and Bay under freshwater to marine salinity gradient to study organic matter... | ecosystem: Environmental > Aquatic > Marine >...
TGATAAAAAAAAAATAAATGATTTATTTTATAAACATTTAAAGTTTCAACATAAGGCAAATACTAACCAGTGGTCTTTCAATGAATTAAATGAGTTAGATTTAGACATACCATTAGATCAAAAAATAAACTTTTCAAATTATAAGTTTTTTTAAAATACTTATTTTTGATAAAACTTTTTTTTAAAAAGTTTAAACTAATTTAATTTTTCTTTTCTTTCTAATCATACTATCAGTTGTTAATGTTCTAGTATTTGCATTATATTTATAATTTAATTGTTTAATTTTATTAATAACTTCATTTTTTTTTAGTTTTGATATTGCCCCTATTTTTGATGTAACATCTTTTTTAATCTCTGATAAACCTTTTTTTAAACTTTTAGCTTTCTCTGCCTCCATATATAATATATTAGATAATTCTTTCAATTAAATCTAATGTAGTTTCTTCTTCTTTTTCTTTTAAATAATCTTCTTTATTCATATTTAATATTGTATCGTTATAGTGTTTAGTTATTAAACATTTTAATAATGTATCATCAGCCCATGTAAATTTATTACTATATAAAGTTTTAATATATTTTAATAAATCTATTTTATCCTTTTCGTGAATCCACGAATCATCAACTACACTTTTACTTTCAATATATGATGTAATTTGTTGTTTTTGTTTTTGCGATAATTCATTTTCACAAATATCATTCATTATAATAATAAAAAACATTTTTTTTTTAATTTAATTAAATTTAATTATAATTAAAAATATATTATAATGTATATATGCCTAAAAAAGTATTGAATAACGATTTAGTTAAAAAATATTTAGAACATATAAAGAATGAAAAGAAAGTATCAGAACAAACAATTAAAACTTATGAAAATATTGGTAAGAATATACCTTTTAATTTATTAAGCTCACAACCTACAATAATAAAAAAATTAAAAGATTTATATGATAATCCTAATACATTACAATTATATTTAAATATGATAATATTAGTTAGAAAATTCAATAATGAAGAAGTTGATAAATTAATAAAGTTTAGAAATAGTTTAAGTGATTCTATAAAACAAACTAGAAAAGATAATTTAGATAAAATGGATGATAAATTACCCAGTTTGGATCATATAAAAGATTCGTTAGATGAATTAACAGGTATTAGATATGTTATAAATTATATTATGATAAATCATGGATTAAGAAATAAAGATTTAAATTTAAAATTTGTAAAAGTATTACCAGAAGATAAAGATGAAAATTACATAATGCAAAAAGGTAAAAATGTAATTTTAAATATAAATGATTACAAAACTGATAAAACACATGGTACAAAAGAAATAAAAATAAATAATTCAAAATTTTTAAAAGAATTGAAAAGTTTAAATTTAAATGACGGTGATTATTTAATACCTATGAAAAATGGAAATAAAATAAGTAACATAATTACTTTTAATGATAAAATATTAAAATTAACAATTGATAGATTAGGACAAAATAAATTAGTTAAGATTGTAGTAAAAGATTTATTAAATAATAAAAACTTTGAAAAGTTAGATCAAATTAGTAAAGATAGAGGAACTAGTTTAGAAGTATTATTAAAATCATATAATTTACATAATGGAAATGATAAAAATTAATATATATTATATATATATGATTGGAAGAGTTGGTGGAAAGTCAAAGTTAAAAAAAAAAATAATATCAATTATGCCTCAACATAAAGTTTATGTAGAACCATTTATAGGTGGAGGTTCTGTATTCTTTGCGAAAGAACCAGCAGAAGTAAATATAATAAATGATAAGGATAAAGATATAGCAAATATATATGGTGATATGAAGGCTGTTGGAGAGAAGATGATTAATAAAGACTTTACACCTAGTAGAGATAAGTTTAATAGATTATTAAAACAAACATCTTTTAATAATAAACAAGATAGATTATATAGAAATTTATATATATCTTTAAATTCATTTGCTAGTAATAGAAAAGGATATGTTGGTGAAAAAGAGGCAAATGTATATAGAACAGGTGAATCTGGAAAAAAATATAAAAATACAAAATGGAAAGACTTTTTAAATAATAATAATGTTAGAATATTTAATACTGACTTTAAAAATATTATAAAAAAATATGATAGTCCAGATACATTATTTTATTTAGATCCTCCATATAGTAAATCAGAAACAGATTATGCTGTTGGTGGTGTTAATCCACAAGATGTTTATAATTCATTACAAAATATAAAAGGTAAATTTATATTAAGTTACGATCACTCACCTTTAATAAAAAAAATATTTAATAAATATAAATTTAGAACTGTTAAAACTGTTTATGAAGCAAGTGGAGAACGACAAGAAGGAATTAAAGAATATTTAATAACAAACTTTTAAAAAATAAAATATATTATAATGTATATATAATGAGTTTTACAAAAGATAAAGATTCAGATAATTATGCAACTGATAAAATTGGTTGGGAGATTATAAAAGAGTACATACCACAAAATAAAAAAATATGGTGTCCTTTTTATTGTGATGGTAAACAAAAAGAATATTTTAAAGATTTAGGATTTGATGTAATACATGAAGATAAAGATTTTTTTACATTCAATCCAGACTTTGATTTAATAATAGATAATCCACCATTTAGCAAAATGAAAGATATATGTATTAGATTAAAAGAATTAGATAAACCATTTATTATTATAGCATTTAGTAAAGTATTGTTAATGAAATGGTTTCAAAGATTATTTAGAGATGATTTACAAATTATAAGTCCATTTGCTAGACCTACATTTACACATTTAACAAATCCTAAAAAAGGATATACGCCACCATATGGGGTAATGTATTATTGTTATAAAATGAATTTACATAAAGATCTAATATTTATTTAAAAAAAATAAAATATTTAGTTTATTTTATTGATTTATTAATGATTTTTAGACTATTTATTAGCGTAGCGTCAATATAATAATTATTATAATGTATAATTAACGCTGTTTTAATGGTTTTTAATGCTTTTTATAGTAATTTATCATTATAATAAACTATTTTTTTTATTTTTCATTAAATATTTAGACAAAAAAAAATGTTTTTTTTTTATTTATCTATACCATTAACTAATCTCTGATTATACCTTCAAATCTTGAATCTAATTCTTGTTTAACTCTTTTCATCTCCTCATCACGAAGCTTATTAAGTAACTCTCTATTAATATGATTAGAGGCTTTATATGGTCTGCCTCTACCACAACGAGTTCGCTTTAATGCAGTTTCTCTGCTATGTAGTCTAGCTTGGTCTTTACTCATAGCATCAACCATCATAGCTTCTTGATGTGATGACCATTCAGTTCTTCTGTCTGGTGTAACCCTATCAGCCATAGTAGAGATCCTATCTCTATATGTCTTAATAGCTTTGGGCATAGACATCGTCATCGTTATATATACATATAGTGTTATGTCTAAATAGTTTATATATATAAGGGATATAAGGGGATATAAGGTGCTTACTGGATGACCGCCATTGAGCCATTAGGATTGACTACATACACGGCTTCAATAAGAGCATAGGTAGTAATATCTTTTATTTCACCAGGAGCAGCAGACATATTTAATTCTAATGTACCAGGAGCGCCAGATTGAGCAGTATTAATACCTTTCATTCTTAATTCTTTTGCATCAAAAGTTTTTAAATCAACAGATAATAAGCCTTTGCCTGAATCTAATGCACCAGATTCAGTAACACTAGCGTATGCGTGTGTTGCCGATTTAAATTGGTCTAATGTTACATTACATTTAGCATAGGAATCACCAGGACGAGCCCACGCTTTACATGCTTCTTCATAAGCACGAGAAACATTTAATCCATTTTCTGCTAAATTCATTTCAATTTCAGATTGTGGAAAGTTTTGTCCCATGAGTTTATAAACATAACTTGATACATGACCCCCAGTAAAATTAACATTTGTAGCAGTATTAGAATAATCTAATCTTGTAGTATCAGCATCAGTAGAACGCATTGCTGTTACGAGTGCTAAAAGACTTTGGGATCTATCGTTAATTTGGAATATGTGTTTATTAGCAGAATTAGGCATAGAGTTAATATAGGTTTTAGCTGTATGTCCTACCCATGAAACACCTTGTGCAGCCATAGCGTTTCTGAAACTAGCCATAACATCTCCATTTTCTATTTTATATACTGGACACATGATTCTTGGATTGTCAATAGTATAAACATTGAGGCCTGCACCTGTACCTACCGAAGCAGCAGTGGCTGCTTTTAATCTTAAAACAATTTCAAATTCATTAAGACCTTCTGGTAATGCTTTTTTATAAACATTTTTTAACATACCAGAGTTAAGTTGTATAGCAAAATCTTTTGATTGAGCTGCTGTGAGGGCATCACCTAAATTACTTAATGAAGTTTCTAAAACTAAATTATTTGTATTAGTTCTAAAAGCATCTTTTTGGTCATTTATAGAAACAATAGCAGCAGCTAAATCTGCACCAGCGACATCTGGAAATGCTCCCACAGCCTGTTTTGTGCCTAAATAAGCAGCACCAGATTCTCCTGATTCTTTTAATAACTCTTGATTTTCAGAATCCCAGTTTCTTTTAATACCAGAATATAAACTATATCTGTCTATTTGTTCTATTAATACACCATTCGATTCTATAGAAAGCCTATCGAAGAAACTTTGCGCAGAACCATCAATATTAGCATTAGCAACTGTTGTATTAACAGTGAAAAATAAATAATGTTTTGATGTATCCATAAATCCGTCAGCTTTGACTCTAATTCTTATTTGATCCGAACCAGTAGGAGAAAATCCACTATTACCATTGCTACTATCAAATCTAGCGAGTGTGCTAGATGCCTCAACGGCTGGTACAGAAGTAACTGAATATCTCATAGAAGCAGGAAGATTGCCTAAACTAATTTGTTCTTGTTGCATTTTATAATATTTAATTAGAAAATAAAATTTAAATTAAATTTAAATTAAATTAAATTAAAAATAAATTCAATTAGAAAAATAAATAAAATTAATTAAAAAATAAAATATATTAATATAATGAAAATATTAAAAAATAAAATTTTAACACATGTGCCTCCACTAAAACAAAGTGTAGATGATACTAGTGATTTGCCTTATATACCAGCGAAACCATTAACAGTTAAAAGTCCAGCAATATATATTTGTGGTTTTAGTTCTTCTGGTAAAACTACATTGTGGAATCAGTTATTATTATCCCATCCTACGAAAAAAAAACCACATATACCAAAATTCTATTACCGTTTTTTCGATCGCTGTTATTATATTAGCCCATCAAAAGATACAGCACCACTTCACAAATTAAAATTAAAAGAAGAAAGAGTCCATTTAAAATTTACAAATGAATTAATAGATTCTATTATAGAAACTGAAAAAGAAGGTGAAAATCTAAATAATCTTATTATTATAGATGATAGTATAAAACAGATCAAGAATAACAGTAAGATGCATTCATTATTGTTGAACAGAAGACATTTAACTCAAAATCCTAATGAACCAGGACACGCTGGATTAGGTATTATAGTAACATCTCAAAAATATAATGCTTGTGATTTAATTTTAAGAAATAACTTTTCTGATATATTCTTGTTTAAAACTGAGTCAGCACCAGAAATCAATTGCATAAAAAATGAACTAATGCAGGATTTATCAAAAGAACAGCAAAATGAATTATTAAAAAAAGCATGGAGTAAAAAATATAGTTTCTTATTAATAAAAGCTTATGAAGGGACACCAGATAGGTACTATATATGCTTTGATAAAGTGGTTTTTGATGATGATAAAAAAGAAAACATTAATGAAGAATTAGAAACTGAATCTAATTAAAACTAATCTTTTTGATATTACTTTTTTTTAAAAAGTATTTTTATTAAAAGTATTTATATATTTATTTTCTATTATAATATTATAATGTGTTCGGATAATCATATTTTACGAATTACAAATACTACTCTTGCTGATGATGTTGTTACAGTAGATAATGCTAATGGATCATTTACTTTTATTACACCAATAGATTTACAAAAAAGAAAATGTAAAGTAACTGTAATAGATTCTAGTATATCATTAAGAAACGGTAATGGTGATAGAGTTATTGCTAATCATACTCATATAATAGCTATTAGATGTAATATTCCTATGTTAGGATATTCAACAGAAAATAATGGTAGAAACAATATATTAGGTAGTGCTGTTATTCCAGCAAATACAACAACAGCTGTATCACTTGATGCTCAAACTGCAATGACTTTCACTTGTTCCGAGTTGCCTCCACAAATTAAAATTGAAAGGATGTGTTATGATTTAGCAAACGGACAAAAATTAATACCAGCAAATGAATATACAGCAGCCACAGTCCCTTTACAGATTACTCTATCAATACAATTCTTTGATGAAATGGATGATAAAAAATAAATTTAAAAAAAAAGTAATACATATATATATGATTTACAATCTTATTAGACATTTATTAGAAGATTTTAGATATAAGTTAAAGGAGTATTACTATGAATTTTATTTTAATTATTTATATAATTATAGAATACTTTATTAATAAATTATTTTTTTATTTTAAATTTTTTTTTTTGATAAAACTTTTTTCTAAAAAGTTTATTTAAAATAATGATTTGAATTTATCCCAACCTTTCGCTATTCCGTATGCCCCCAAACCGATTAACGCACCGACACCCAATCCAACGGCCGTCCCTACCCCAGGTAGTAGAATAGAACCCAAAGTTGCTCCTTCCTCGGCGCCAGTGAGAGCTGCTATACCACCAGCTACAACACCAGTAGTATAAACTGCTGAACCAACCCCTGCTGCTCCACTAGCTACATCTTGTTCTACTTCTGTACCTCCTAGTTTTTTTACTAACGTACCTGTTTCAGTTCCGACAATATTACCGACAGCTCCACCAACTGCTGCTGGTAATAAAGCACCAGTTGTTAATGCTGTACCTCCTAGTTTTAATATAGCGGCTTCACCTGCTAAGCCACCCAAAAATCCAGAAGTGCCTAATCTAGCATCTTGCGGTATATTTTTATCAGGATCTACAAAATCTACTGCTTTATCTGCTGCGTATTGAGCTACTAATCCAACTCCTAAATTTGTTGCAAAATTTTTAGCTGCTACATGATATTCATTATTAATACCTCTCATTTCAGTTCCATCTTCTGATTCAACACCAGTTAATGTATCAAATTGTTTTTGAGCATCTAATGAATCTTGTTCGTAATCTTTAATAATTTCTTCTCTTTCTTCTGGTGAAGCATCATATAATTTTTTTCTTTCAGAATCACTTAAATTAAATTCATCATCCCCATAATCAGTTGTATTATCAAAATGGTCTTTTTCTTGTTCTGTAAAATCTCCATCAGTCATTTCGTCCCACATTTTCTTATATCTAGAACCATTATGCATTCTAGAAGAATTTAATTTTATTTTACCAGTAACATTATCAACAACTGTATCAACCCCTTTTTGTGAATTAAATTTATGTACGAATTCTGTAAAATTAGCATCTGGATTATTTTTATCTACTAATCCATCATATACTTCCATTTCATCTGGACTAAATTTATCAGCACCAGTGCCTAATTGTAAATCATCATCAACTGGACTAGGAGTTTCTGGTAATTTTCTTTGTGGAGGTTTAGGTAATGCTCTTTGAATTGAACCTTTTGTAGCTTTTATTTTACCTTCTTTAAATATATCTTTTGTAAATGCTGTTATATCGTCTAATTGAGCATCTAATTCTGGTGTAGTAGAAGTAGAATCTAAAAATATATTTTTTTCTCGTAGTCTTATCTCGTCTCCTAATGGGTCTTTACGAGGTTGCTGGTCGGCAAATGTAACAGTTTTTTTAGGCATTCGTGGTATAGTAACATTTTCATCTAAAAATATATTTCTCTCTCGTGCTCTTATTTCATCTCCTAATGGGTCTTTACTGGGAGTTTGAGGTAATGGTCTAGTTTTTGTAGGTGCCTCTGGTAATGGTCTATCTAATAAATCTTGTGCTGATTTTTGTTCTTCTTCTGTAACAGTTTGTAATCTATTCATTCTTTCTTGTAATGAATCTAATTGACTAGGTGGTGGAGGTGCTCCTTCTACTAATGGGACAGCTACTGGTCCATCAGCACCACCACCGCCCAACATAGGTTTATCAAATACATTAGATCGTTCTACTTGTTCTCCAACAGTATAAATACCTGGTGCTTTAACATTATGACCTAAATGTGGATTTGCTGGGTCTAATGTTGCTATTTTTGCTCTTGTATTATATAAATCTTTACTAACTTTTGTAGGTTTTGAATTTTCTATATAACTAGCCATATCTGCTATAACTTGTGCTTCTCCATGTTTAGCTGCTAGTTTTTGAATTTTTGCTGCTGCTCCTGGTAATTCGTCACCAGTTAATCTAACATTAGTAGAATCAATAAAATTATCTAATGAATGTGCTTTCATAGGACTAATAGATGGTTTAACAGCATCAATAACTTTTATATCATAATTAGGATTTGAACCTTTTAGTGCTATACCCATACTAGGAAAATCAGTCGCTGTTCTGTAAATTGTATTTTTACTATTACCGACAGCATTAATTAAACCTTTACCTAAAAATGGATTAAAATTTGTAGTATCAATACTAAATTTTTCACCCATTCTCATACCAATAGCAGAACCCTTTGAAAATCCAACTAATTCATCTGGTAATACTTTATATTTTGTTTTTACTTTATTTATTTGATCCATTGCTCGATTATATTGAGTTGACCCTTCATCAGCACCCATAGCAATACTAGCATTACCTTTAATATCTTCTAAATTTTTCCACTTAGTACCTCTATAAGCAACTTTAATATCACCTGTTTCTTCACCTACTAATACTAATGAATCTTGATTACTTAATTCTTGATCTATTTTATATGGTACTTCCATTTGATTTAAATAATCTTGTGCATCAGTAAAATTTTCTTTATCATGTGCTATACCACTAGCTTTCGCCATTTGTGCTTTTTGTCTTACTTCAACAGGGACACTATCAATATTACTTTTTACATTAGATAAAACAGAGTAATTTTTTGCTCTATTCATATTTTCTTGTTTTGTTGATTTTTCCATTTCTTTTGTTGCTTCTTTAATTTTATCTTTAATTTGTTTAATAACACTAGGATTTAACTTTTGATTTTTTAAAATATCTAAAAGCATTAAAATCTCTCTTATTTGTGGATTATATCTTACCTGTTGTTCGACTGTTAAACCAGTCTGAATATCATATAATTTTTGTTTTTCGTTATTTATAAAAGTAATAACATTTGACTTATCCATTATATTTTATAGTAATATAAAAATATTACATTATATTATAAATGTCAAATACAAATATTATCCAACCAAAATCTAGCACTGTATTACATATTAGAAGTAAAGATGCTACACAGGTATTAGATGGTTTTAATACAGACTTTAATTTAAATTTAAAAAATCCAATTATTGTAGCAAATGATGAAGAATTACATATATCATTAATGAGTTGTGAGATTCCATATAGTTTTTATAATATTAGTAGTGACTTAAATAATAATACTTTATATTATGCCGAAACTTTATTAACATTTACAAATCAAGATTATAGTATAGATGACGTAATTGATTTTTTTAATAATGATACTGGATTTTCTGCTAAATTTACTACTACATATGATAGGCAAAAAAATAAAATAAAATTTACAAATATTAGTGATAGTACTCAAATATTACAATTTGCTAATTCTACAATTAATAAAGTAATAGGATATGATGATACTGGTAGGCAAGATGATGTTACTGTTGCTTCTGGTGCTTTTTCAGAAAGTCCTTTTGTATGTAATTTAGCAACAGTTCATAGTTTATTAATTAAAGCTAATATAGGACAGGCGAATGTGCTTTCAACTATTAGTGGTAATAGTAGTATTTTACAAAAAGTATCAGTAGATGTAAATACAAATGGTATAATATATTTAAATCAACAAGATTTTCGCCAAATCTCAATTAGTCAAGCACCTATTATAGACCATATTGAATTTAAAATAACAGACCAAAATAATAATTTATTACAATTAAATAATGTTAATTTTGAATTAAGTGTAATATTCCAAATATTTCCAAAGTATAATAGTAGAAACACTCAAAGGGATATTATTGCTCCACAATCCACTATAAATGTACCAACTCAACCAACTAGTATTACTAGACCAGAAGATATTGTAGATGATGTAGATTCTACCCATCCAATAGAAGGCAAAACTGATATTGAGCATAAAGCAGATAGATTAATATTAGACGAGATAATAGATCAAATTGATTAAAAAAAAAATAAAAATATTTATTCAAATTTAACACCTTTCATTAGTGCATTATATATTTCATCATGTTTATCACTAGCTTCTTTTGCTGTTTTAAATTTATTAAATCTTATTTGAATACCATTAATTACTATAACACAAAAGTAATGTTTTCCAGTAAAATAAACACCACTAGGTAATCCACATTTTCTTTTTATATTTTTTTTTCTAGCATTTTGTATTCTAGTTATTCTTTGTAAATTATGTAAATAATTATTATTTATATCAGAATCTATATGGTCTATTACATAATCAGTATTTTCTAAATTATGATTTAAATAAGCCATACCTACTAATTGATGTATTTTAATTGTTTTTCTAGTTTTATTATCACCACATAAATCTACACGCAGGTAACCATTTTTATCTTTTCGTGGTTTTAAAAACTTTTTATATTTTTTAGAATAAATATCACCATTATTATAAATTAGATAATTACTATAATTATCAATTTGACTCATTTATATTTATATATAATATTTTTTTTCTATATAATGAAAATTAATAAATAAAAAAATTAATTAAATAAAATAAAATAAAATAAATAAAAAAATAAAATATAAAAGTATAAATGTTAGGATCATTATTTAATATTTTCACTTCAAAAGAACAATATAATCTTGCTTATGATTGTATAGAGTTTTTAACAAATAAAAAAGAAGAATTAATAAATAAAAAAAATGATAAATATGAATTAATAATTCAAAGGTTACAGTTTCAAATAGATTGCATCCGTTTTGCTTATAATATTTAAAGTATTTAAAGTATTTAGAACATAGCGAGGTCTTTTTTAAGTTGATATTGTTTCAATTGTTCTGCACTTAATCTTTTTTTTTGTTTTATTTCTTTTATTTCACTTGCTGGTTTAGTAACAACATCAATTACACTATCTGTTATAGTTTCTTTTAATTCTTTTTTATCTTTTTCTCTTTTTTCTTTTAATTTTGCATCTCTTACTAATTTAGCTTTCTCTCGTGCCTTTTCTAATATTTTTAATTGAGCTTCTGATTTTTGTGATCTTTTATCTACTTTTCCACTTTTAGTTTGTTTTAATATTTTAGTTACATTTTCTTGAATTTGATTAAATTCTTTTTCATTTTCTTCTATTTGTTTTTGTTTTTGTCTTTGTTTATCTGTTATAACTGGTGTTCGTATTTTTTTAAAATCACCATTTCCATTTGGGACCATATAAATAATTTTTTCTCTAATTACATTATATTCATGTGGTTTTCTACCTAATTTACCACCAGCTTCTTTACCTTCTTTTCTAGCTTCTGCTCGTGCCTTATTAATTTTAATTAAATTAGCTCGTGCTGCTAATTGCTTTTCAGATGGTGGTTTTTTTACTTTTTGTTTTTTAGTATTATTTACTTCTTCATTTATTTCATTAGTAACTTCATTATCAATTGTATCTAAATTTTCACTAATAACATTTTCAATTTCTTTTTTACTTTTAATTTTTTTAGGTTTTTTTGTTTCTGTTTTTGTTTCTGGTTTTATTTCATTATTTTTATTTTTTAATTTTTCTTCTTTTCTTTTTTTATTTGCTTCTAACATTCTAGCAGTTGCTGCTTTTTGTGCTGGTGTTCTTTCTTTTTTAACTTTTTGTGGTTTTTCTTTTATTTCACTTTTTTTTACTTTTTTAGTTTGTTTTTCTCGCTCAATACTTTTAACTTCTACTTCAACAGTTTCTTCATCTTCAAAATTATTATTTGTAGAATTTATTTCATTTAAATCTTCTGTATTTAAACTTTCATCACTATCACTATCGCTCATATATATATTATATTAGATTTTAATTTATAGATTTATATATTTAAATATAAAAAAATTATAGTAAAAAAAATAAAGATATATTGTCTATATTTATATTATAAATTTAATTAATATGTATTCTTATTAGTCTGTATTTTTAAACAAAAAAAAATTAATATATAAAATAATAAATTGAAAAATGCATTATAATAATTAAGAAGTTGTTTCAATATTTGTTACATAATTTTCATTTTCAAATTCATTTTTTGTTTTTATTTTAGTCATAGGTTCAATTATTTTATCATTATTATTTTTTCTATCTTGTTGATTTCTTGCTCTTATTTCTAATGCTCTTTTCCATGCTAGTTTTTGAGCTTCACTTCTTACTTTACAATTACCATTACCTTCAATCCTTACATATTTCAATTCACCATATTTGTTAAAATATTTTGCATTAGTAGTTGCTAATTTTTTATTTTCTTGTTCTAGATCTTTAATTTTAATTTGTAAATCATTAATAATATCTACTAATCCATTTGTAACTATATCCATTTTATATATATATACGATAATTTAATTATAAATAGTTTATATATATAACGAAAATATATATTTTGCACAATGATTG
>Ga0208898_1002019_pt1 | contig 12814 bp, 13 predicted proteins | sample VirMetDEL_Mar_4_FD_184513 | JGI IMG/M metagenome (GOLD analysis project Ga0208898, IMG submission 184513) | Aqueous microbial communities from the Delaware River and Bay under freshwater to marine salinity gradient to study organic matter... | ecosystem: Environmental > Aquatic > Marine >...
CATAGAATAGGGCAAACATCAAAGGTGACATACGTAGATTTAATGGCAGATCATACTATAGATGAGAAGATTGTGAAAGCATTGAATGCTAAAATAGATTTAGCTGGTCAAGTTATGGGTGAAGACCCAAAGAAAATACTATTCGGATAATGCTCTTTCGAGCAGTACTTCGAGTCTTATTACTCGTTCTTTTATTTCTGGGATGTCTGACAATATTATTGCTTCTAGTTGGGTTTGTTTTGACTCAACTGCTTGTAATCTTGTTGACATCATTCCGTAGGTTGCACCTGCGGTTATTAAGATTAATCCAACCCAAATAATATTTTTAAGGCTTGTCTCCATTAAAAATCTCCCATGTACTGATACGTACTTTTTAATTTATTATAATCAGAATTATTTAAAGAAGTCAATCCACCATTCTTATAGCCCATCATTCCTGGTGCCATCTTTTCATACTGTAAGTTTTTCATAATACGATTATCTATATTATCACTTGCTGTTAGTGATTGTGAATTCATTGTATTGCCATTTATATAATTGTAACCGCCGTTAGCAAACGAGGCAATACCACCTTGTGCTTTATTAAGAGCTGTTCCTCCTAACACATTAAAAAAAGGACCATCATAGAGACTATTTAATTTTTCTATTGCTGCTCTTGCTTCTGGCGTTGTTCCAAAACCATATTTATCCATACCTGTATCAAAATTAGGATCTGTATTTGTAACAATATCAGGATTTAATAAAGATCCTTGGTACATACCTGAGTTTATAAAGTCTTGAATTGTATTATCAACAGCAGCTTCTGCTTCAACACCTGGTGTCATTCCATCTGGTGTCCCTTCTTCTGTTTCTTCTTGAATATCTTCTTCTGTTATATCTGTTCCTATATTAATTAACGGTTTTTGTTTAAATGTTATCATAGGTCCTACTTCTTCATCAACATCAATGTCTACATCTTGACCTGATTGACGAACAATTTCTGAACCTTTGTCAGTTAATACAGGATCTTGTCCAGAAATTAAAGGCCCTCCTACATCTGTTGCTCCAAATGATCGCATGGCATTTATTTGATCTTGAGTAGTTGGATCAAAAACTAATTCATTAACTTCTTCTTCACTCAGCATTTCTGGAACACCGCCTTGGTAACCAGAAACATCAGGAATAAAAGGACCACTTCCATCAAAATTAGCCGATGGTAAGTTATCTTGTCCAAAACCTAATCGTCCACCACCTGGTGTTGGTACATTTTCAGGATTAAATGTTCTTTTAATATTTGTTTTGCCTGGAGTTCCTTCTGCAATAGTGTTGTATAAATTTACTGTTGGATCAAGAACAAGATCTTGAAACATGTCCACACTTTCTTTTATCACTGGCTTATCTCGTAATCCTTGAGCGGCTTCAAAAATTCTACTAGCCATTCCTAGACCAGGAATAGAATTTTTTATTATGTTAGGCAATCCTGTCATAGTGGAATATGTTTTTGGAAATCTCTCGGCATACGCTCGCGTATTTTCAGGAGATGATTTCATAAATCTGTTTAAGTCTCTTGAATATTCTGATCTATCATCATCATAAAATGCAAGCATTGCTTGTGCAGCAGAGTTTAAAGACCCATCAGGTCTTATGTTTCGCTGTATAAAATCTCTTCTTGATTCTTTATTTTTAGCAAACCGTTGAGGTGCATCGGACACATCTTGTATAACAGATTCAATACCTGCTCGTTGATTTCTATAGTTATCGTCTTGGCGACCTCTGTCTACTAAGGAATCTAAACCTCTTTTAGCTTTAACTCTTTTAGCCGTTTCTTTTCTTTTTTTACTGGCTTTTCCGCCTCTACGTCTACTAGCCATTATACCCTCCTATTTCCCAAAGCAATTGCTTCATCAAGATTACCACCCGCTAACGCTATGCGTTGTTGTGGGTTTAACGGTGCATCAGACACGGGTCCTGCCATTGTCATTTCACTTCCTGAAAATATATCTTCTGATCCTGATTTTACATTAGGAAGAGGTATATCAGGAGACACCTTACTTAAATTACCGAGTTCCATGTCCGCTGCATTTTCTTCCATTGATCTTTCCTGTACTTGACTTAAACCAACATCTATGTTGTCGCCAAAACGACTTTCATTATATTGTTGTTTGGATTGATCATTAACAGCATCCATACTAGATTTATATCCTGCACCAAACAACCATGTAAAGAATCCATCAGGATTTTTTAATGCGCCTTTGTATGTTTTAAATTCATCAGGAAATTCTTCTAAACCTTCATTTCTCTTATTACCTATTTTTTGTTCATAGAAATTTTTAAGCAATTGTGCATATGCATTTTTTCTAACAACATCTTTTACGTTAGGGTCCACGATCCGTGTGTAGTTTTTTAAGGCTTGCGGACTAGATAAGAAGTCTGCTGTAAATCTAGCAAGTAAACCTGCTGAAACTGCAATCATCGCACCCATTGGTCCACCTGCATAAGCACCACCTCCACCTGATGCCATACCAAAACTAAATGTTTTTAACCCTGATCGTACCCCACCTAAAACTAATCGACGTGAAATTAATTGAGAAGCAAAAGGAATAGTTTGACTCTGTGTTTTTCTTAACAAGTCAGTTAATATTTCAATGTTTTCTTTTACAACAGCACCATTTCTTCCTGTTCTCTCTAGCATTGCTTCAAAGCCAGGCTCACCATAACCAATATTTTTTAAGAACTGATCTGGATCTAAAATCATTTGTGTAACAGGTATTTGAACTTCTTTACCTGCTTCGTTAATAATTGTTTCGTAGTAATCAACTGGTTGTTTAGATAAAGCGTTTTTAAAACCTTTATCCATCCATGTTCTTACCGAAGAAGCAAAAGCGGCTGGTCCAACAAGTTCTTCTAAATCCGCTACTGTTTTTGGTGTGATACCTTTACGAGCAACAATATTGAATAGTTCATCCGAATAAAAATAACCAGGTAAATATGGACCTGCAGAAAACATGTTCTCATCGACAAATTTAAATTTTTTCGCTGCTGGACTTTTATATAAAGGTGCCATTTTAGAAAATACATCATTAGCTCGTAACAAAGATTTTTTCGCTGCTTCCGCTATTACTTTTTCTGCATCTGGCATGTCTTGTCTCCACAGAGCAAAGTTATTAAGATCAGTAGTTAATGCTTTTCTTGCATCAGCTAACATAGAAGAACCTGAAAAAGTTCTGTTACCTGTTTGATCTACCATCTCTCCGTACAATGCATTAATCTCTCTCTGTAATCCACGTAGTTGTAATGGTGTAAGATACTCAGGTAAACTAGCCAGTGTCTTTGTAATAAAGTCATCAATCTTTCCTGTTGTAGGAACAAACTGTTCATAGTTTGTTGTTTGTATCTGCATCTGCGCTAGTCTGTCTTTTAAAACTTGCGCAACTTGTTTCGTATTATTTGTACTAATAAAAGGTTTAGATATTTTAAGTGCTTTCTTTTCAAAATCATCATACAACATGTCATTAACGTAAGCGAATTTTTGATAACGTGCTGTCGCTGCATCAAACATAAACGTTCCTACATCTGTCATGTGTTGTATAGGTGCATAACCATTAACTCGAAGCTCTCCTTCAATAGCAGATTCTAATGAATCATAGCCTTGATCTTTTAGATCAGCCATAAATTTTGCTTTATCACTTTTAGATAACAACTTATATTGTTCACGGTAAAAATCATCAGCATATCCTAAATCGCCTGCTTGTACGTCAATAGCTTTGGTTAATTTTGCTTCTGACATCAACTGACGTTGACGCATGATATTACCAATAAATGGAAAAAGACCTATAATTCTACCAAATGATTTAGCACCTGCTGCAATAGCTCCTTGTCCTGATGATGCAATACTTATACCAATTGGTACATCATACATGGTTGCTAAGTCAGAATATTTTTTTGCTTCTTTACCTAAACCAAAAATTGCTTTTCCTAATACTGGTCGGAGAGTCGCGGCCACTGTTCCGAGACCCGCAGCTCCTGCCGTAAAGGCTGCTGTGTTTCTCATTTCAACCAATGCTCTCATGCCAGGATCTTCTGTATCTGTAGGATTTGGAATACCTTGAGTTTTACGAATAAGTTCATTCATTACATCGTAAAAAGAACTCATTCCTCCACCACCTAAAACAGATCCTGCTGATGTTTTAAAAGGAGCCGAGTTCATTACTTTTGATATAATACCTTTTCCAGCTTTCACTACTTTCCCTGCAGGAGTAGCATCAGCAGCAAAACCCGCCATACCACCTAAAACATCACCATACATAATAAAGTCAGATCTTCTTTTAGGAACAACATCTTTAATAAACTCGCCTGCTTTGTTCTTCACAACACCGATAGGATTTAATAGCATATCCCATTTACTAGCGTAACCTTCTTTATTTTGAGAATCTTTACTTGTGGAATTAGCCCATTTATTCATCATAAATTTATAAGGGTCTTCTCTTTTTTGTCCTTCTTGTGCTGCTGCAAATCTTGCGTTGGAATACTCTACAAAACGATTATTGTTATAGTCAAAAACTTCTGTTGTAACATCTGACAAACCCATTGATTTTCTTTTTGCGTTTATGGCATTAATAACATTTGTTTTTTCCTGCTCTGTTCTAGGAACAAAAACTCCTGTATCAGGACTTTGTGCAGGAAGACCATTTACTTCTTCTGCGACGTTTAAAAAAATTGCTTCGCCAATACCTGAACGAGATGGTTCTATTACAACTCGTTTATATCCTACAGGACTCATATCATCAGCCACCTGGTACCTCCTCTACAAATCCTGGTGTTCCATCAGGTAAATTACCTTTTGCATCAACCTCATATGCATTTATGTTTACTGTTTGGCCTCTTGTATCGCCAGCAAAAGAATCAAATTGAAAGTCTGTTATCATTGTATCAGGCATATCTAAAGTATCAAATATTCTTTTTTGTTGTTGATAGCCTACGTCTAGCTCTGCGTATACTTGCTCTAAAGCTGCTGCTACATCATCTGAAGATGTAAATCCTGTTAAAGATAAGGAAGCTTTAGCGTTATCAACATCGTTAACGTTTAGACGACCTGTATCTTTACGTACTCTTGCAAGAGCATAGTAGATTGAATTCAATCGTATTTCGTTTTGTGGAATGTTAGGATTAAAGAATCTTCTATAAATTGCTCCTTCATACATTTCATCATCGCCATCATCAATAAAAGCTTGAGCGTCTGGATTACCAGTACTTGATTGAAAATCAGCACTTAAAGAACTAAGAGCACTGTTTTGTAATCTATTAATTGTTCTGTTGTAACCATCCGAATCAATAATACCTTTGTCTGCAAAGTAAGATGCTAGATCCATAATTGTAGATGTACCTGTTTGTGTAAGTTTTTGCATTAATCCAGGAATACCTACAATACTTGGATCATCAGCAATAGTTTGTTGTATTTCTCTGATAAAACGCATTGCTGTCATAGCGCCATTCATTTTACCGACAATGTCCATTGTTTGTTTGCCGCTTGGTGCAAAGTCACCTTTTGTCCCTAGTTGGAATCTTGTATCAATTGCATTAGGCATTGGTATGTAATCAAAATTTTCACCATCTTGAATAGGGAAATAAGGAGTTGGTATACCTTCTTCATTGTTTTGAATATAACCCATGGCAAAAGTTCCTGTTTTAGGATTATATAAAACCTTTGGATCTTTTTTATAATTTTCTTTTAATATGTCATAGTGTTTTGACATTGCTGTAGCGTCTGTATCGTACTGATAGTTGTAATACATCTTTTGTAGATCACGCATGTAGTCTTGTGTTCGTGTGTCGTTGTTCATGTTAAACTCTAAAGTTTTCATAAACAATTGCATTTCTCCAGCATCTCTTGCGTTTGTTTGAGCTTCTAATGATTGAAGAACATAGTTTCTTCTAGCCATTTCTTCTGCTGATTCTCTTTCACCTCTTTTAGCCTTAGCTTGTCTTTTTCTTTCATTAATGATAGCTAAGTCGTTTAAAAATCCTGTTCCTGCTTCACTGATAGCAGGTGTCATTGCACCACCAACTTGTGGTTTCATTAAAGCCAAACCTAATTTAGCTAATGCTAAATTCTTTTCAAACTTAAAATTAACAGGATCTTGTTTTGTTGGCTCGTATATTGAATCATATACTGCTGCAAAATCTTCTGCTTTCTTAGGTTCTCCTGCATAAGATGTATAGGCATCTTTAATATCTTTAGGATCTACTAAGTTTGTAATAAGAGTTGGATCTAATCCCATTAAACCAAGTGCCCCGTCAATAGCAGGGGTAGGATAAGATAAAGAATTATTTGTAGATTTTTCTTTCTTTGGTGTTCCAAAGCTAGGACCCATCGGTGCAGCAAAATCGGGTCCAGAATCAACTGGCCCTTGATTAAACATTCCTCTTTTTAAAACGGGATCAACCATTTTATCCTGTCTGTGGATTTAGTAAAGCTCCGTAAGCTCCTAAACCTGCTAAGCCTCCACCGATACCTGCAAGTAAAGGATTAGTGTAAGGTTGTTGTTGCATACCATAAGAAGATTGATAAGACGGTGCAGCATTTAATAGATCACTTAGATACTGTAATCGTTGTCGTGGTTCTTGAGCCGCGCCTGTTTTAAATCTAAACTGTGCATCTTCTAATGCTTGGTTACGTTGACGTTGCGTTGCACCTGCTCCTAATAATCCTGCAATACCTTGTTGTCCTAATTGAAATTCTTGTGCTCCTATGTTAGCAATATTTGCACCTAGTGCACCATATTGTGAAGCTGCTTGTTGTTGTCTTGCTCTTGCTGATTCACTTGTACCAATAGCTTTGTCTTGCGCTTGCATAAAGTTTTGAGACAAGTCTTCAAATATTCTTCTTGATTTAATATCAGCTAAATTTTTATCTAATTCCGCTCCAGCCACAGCTGCTCTTGATCCACCAAATACACCTTGTTGTACTTGCTCTCCCGCTTGTCTGTTTCTTGCTTTTTGTGCTTCTTGATCCATTTGCTCTAAAGCTTTTTGTGTAACTTGCGCTTGATACTGATTCATAAAGTCTTGTGTATTAGACATTGTAGGATCGTATTGTTGAGTTGCTTGCTGTAAAGCAGGCAATCCTAAACCCATCGTTGCTTGACCTTGAGCCAAGTAAGGTTGATAGGAAGCTAATCCTGTTTGTTGTCCTGTTGCAGGATCATAGCCCATTTGTTGAGCTGCCGCATTAAAAGCTGCTGTTTCTTGTGGAGCAAAACTTGCAATACCTTGTTGATATTGTTGTGTTGGCATGTTTGCCATTCCAAAACCAGACTCTAAAAGTCGCCGTCTATAATCCTCCATGTAAGGAGCTTCAAATGCTGTTTGATATCCGTTTGCCATTATACTCTTTTACCCATTTTTGCTAATCTGTCTTGTAGTGCGTACATAAATTGTGCGCCTTTTTTCTGTGCTTCATCAGCGTTCTTTGCACCCATCATAATACCTGCACCGTTAACAGCGTCTGTTCGTTGTACAAACTCACCATCACTTAACATAGCAGGAATAGAATCACTTGTCTTTGTGCCTGGTCCTCTTATTGTACCTGTTCGTCTTGGAAAGTTCATTGTGTCTCCACCTTGGTTCATATAAGCTGTAAGAGGTGGTACTTTATTTACATCATCTTCAGCTTCTTTTATGTTACTGTAAAAACCACCTTTAATACCATCATTACCATATGCTGAGTAACTTACTTCTGGTTGTCCACCCATTGCTAATTTCATAATACCGCCGTCTTTACTTCTAACGGGAAAATCTTCTGCTGTAAAACTTTCATACATAGGTTGACCACTTGCATCAAAGTTTCCTGTAAAGTTTAAATTTTGTACTAAATCTGTAAGAGGAGGTGGTGTTAACTCACGTGGTAATCCTGCACTTTGATCATTGTAATAATTAGAAACAATGTTTTTTTCCGCCATCATTCTGGCGTATTGTTCTTCCGCTCTTCTTTTGTCTGCTTTAGCACCAAAATAATTAAATATAGCAGGTAATCCAAAAGCTAGGGGTCCTCCTAAATTTTTATAAGGGCCCTCTCCACCAAACATTCCAGCAAAGTCTGATATCTTTCCTAGTATATTTCCTATTCCTTTAAGCATAATCTCCTTAGCAATTCATGATATTGTCTGTAGCAAGGAGGCAGGCCTTGAAGTCTTTGCCTATTTTATTCTATATTTATACGCAAATTCGGTGTAATGTGCAATGAGAAATATGAATTTTGACATAAAGAAAGTGCCGATGGTCCGTGTTACGTGGCTCGATGCCCGTGATACAGAGACAGGTTGGCTTGATATAAAGGACGTTATGGGCGCTCCTTTGGCTACATGTCAAGAAGTAGGGTGGATGATACATAATAATGAGGAAAAAGTTATTATTATGCGCTCTTACAGTAAAGATAAAGACGATATATCAGGCGGTGGCGCTATCGCTATACCTAAAGGTTGGGTAACAAAAATAGAATATTTAGAGGTGAGTTATGGAGAAAGAAGCAACAATCAATAGTTTATTTGGCGAGACTATTTATTGCACTAACGTAGATAATGATAATCAAACAATAGCTAAACACATAGAGTCTTTTGTAAAAGAAAAACCAGGTAGAACAGCAGCAACTACTGATGTTAAAGGTAACACCATGTTTACTGATTTAGAAGAAGCAAAGGATAATTTACATAAAGACAAGAAATATTCTACTTTGTTTATAAAATTAAAGAGATCTATTTTAGAGTTTATGACGGCAAAAGGATATAATCCTGATAAATTTGATGTTCATATAACAAAAGCATGGGCTACTTACACCGTTAAAGATCAACACATTGCTAGTCATAAACACACCGCTAGTCACTTTAGTTTTGTTTATTATGTACGTAATAATGATATGGGTAACATACGTTTTGAAAAAGAATTAGCCGCACAAACAGGTTTATTTATTCCACCAACTGATCAATATATTGTTGATTGGAATCAATTTAATTTTTCTAGTTACATTATTCCTGTAAGAACAAATAACTTAATAGTGTTTCCTAGTGGGTTATTGCATTACACAGAAGTAAATACAAAGGAAGAGGCTAGAATAAGTATTAGTGGTGACATACTATTAACAATGAAACCAGGTATAAAAACAGAACACTGTATACCTCATCCAAATGGCTGGGACACTATTTCAAATTAGTTGTCAAGAAAACAATTATAAAAAGATTACTTGATAATAATGACAGACGTGTTTAAATTAGATCTCACCCAAAAATTAAATCAACAGGAGAAAATATGGAAAACCAAGAAATATTGAAGGCCATAGCTGTCCTCGCTGACAAGGTGAGTCGCTATCATGAACGTTTATTAGCAGTAGAAAGAGATCACAAGAAACACGTTGACGGATGTTCGTGTCAATCTCAACCTCCTAGTATGGGTAGACCTTTAACAGAAGACGAAAGAATGTTTGTTCAAGAAAATATGGCAAAACATAAGGCGGCAGCAAATGGACAATAACTGTCCAGCTTGTGGCTGTGATCTAGATAAATGTATATGTGATGATTTTTGTGAAAACTGTGGCGCTTAGTCGTCTTCAGTTTTTCCAAATACATCAGGTAACTTTGTTACCTTTACTTGTATATTAGTTTCAATGTCATCGGCTGTTGTATCTGTTTCTGGATTATCTACATCAGCTTTAGCTGCTTCTTCCGATTCATAATCTAAACCAGTTTTTTTATTTTTTACTTCTCGGTGAACTTCAGGTTGTAAAATAGCTACTTCCTGACCTTCAACAATTTCTTTACCAATTTCTTTTGATTCTTGTACTTTTTTAAATGCCATTATGTTATCTCCATTAAACTTACTACTATTTTTACCGCACCTGTTAATTTAATTGCATCAGCTTGTTCTAATACAATAGGTTGCGTTAAAACTTCTGTTTCTGCTCCATCAGCTAAACTATCCTTATATAACTCTATTTCTAAACTACTATTGCTACTATCCATCATGGTCACTGTTGTAGCAACAGCTCCTCCTGATTGATTAGATAACCGAATACTTTTAACTAAAGCTGTTGTCGGAGCAACAGGTGGTTGTGAATTTTGATCTGCGGTTGGAACAGTATATATAGTGCCTGTTGCACTACCCGATCTACTTATAAATAAATCAACCAAGAAACCACGTCCTTGCTGTAGATTCATCTTTTAAGTCTTGTTGAAAACCAAAATTTAATTGTTGAACTATTTGTTCAAGCAATCTTGTTAATATATCAATCACACTAGGTTGATATTCAGGAGTTGCTTGAGGAAATCTTGTTGTTGTAATCTTCGCCATTATCTACCTCCATCTGGTTGTACGTCTAATCGTAATGTTCCATATCGCCATTTATCACCAACAGCGTCACTGTCAATACGTATATTAGCTTGTCTTCCTCTACCTCGTAAATCAAATTTTTCTGTTGTTGGAACAACGGTTCTTACCACAGTTGTACTTGTTGTTGCATTTGGATATGTTTTAAATCGTAATGTTAAATCTACGGATCCTGTTAAACCTTTAAAGTTTGGTATACCTCTTCCAATATGTAAGAAAGGTTGTCCATCTGCAATATCAAAGTCTCCAGATTCAATAAAAGCATTAATTGGCAATGTTACATTATCATCACCTGTTTCATGTTGATATAACGTGGTAGCTCCTGCTGTTAATCCATTAATAACATTGTTAGTTGCAATTTCTGTTGTCGAATATTCTGTAGCATATGGCTTTTGATACACGCCATAATCTTGCCATGTTGTTCTAGCTAAACTACCTGTTGACCAACAATCTTCTAAATAATTATATGTAACAAATCGATCTATTTGTGTTGCATTATTAGATGTATAGAACCATGTTACTTCATTAAACTCTGAGTTAACAGCCGCAAAAGTTTCTGGTTGATTTGTAATACTAAAATCTTCAAAGACATAATCTTGTACACTACAAGGCATTTTTGCAATAGCACCATCAAATCTATAAAAAGAATTCTGTGACATCCAAAAGGCTGTGCCATTAACATCTACTGCTGAGTGTAAAGATACAGCTCCACAGTTTGCTCCTATTTGCGTTAAGTTAAACGTAAAAGGTGCACCAACAAATTGTAAGGCATTTAAACTTGTGTCCGTCCAAACTAATACAGCGTTACGTGAACGCACAGCCGTTATAATTTTTGATCCGTCTTGTATTCTAAATGAACCTGCTGTGTTTGTAGCTGTAGGAATCCATGTGTTGTAATCTTCTTGTGAAGCAAATCGTAAAAATAAATCATCTTGTGTAGTGCTTGAACCAATTGTTGTTTCTGTACCAAATAAAAATACATGCCTATCAGGCATTGATACTAAGTTAAAACGTGAAACAGTAGGCGCAGCAGAAATAACGGCGGCAGGCGTTCCTGTGCCAACAGACGTATCCCATCTAAAAGTATTTCCATTATTAACTGTTGCTAATAAATCCTCACCAAAGTTATCAAAAGACCAGTTACGTCCTTCGATAGTAACGTTAGACGTAGAACGAGCCGTGCCCCATGCTTCTTTACCCCACTCATATGTACCCCAACCATAACCATATTGTGATACGGCTGTACCAACAGATATTTGATATGTCGCTGTCGCTGTCTCCGCTGATGCTCCTGTGCTTGTTGCATTCGCTGCCGCTGTAATTGTATATGTATTGGCTGAAGGCACAGTTAGTATTTCATACTCTGCATCCATCGTTGCTGCAGGAATACCATTCACCGCACCTGACGTAGAAGATATAGTAACAAAATCTCCGACCTCTGCTCCATGACTTGCATCAGTAACTGTAACTGTTGCTGATCCATCTGTTGTTGTAAAACCTGTAATTGAACCTGTGGCTCTTATCGGTGTAACATCATAAGCAAGTCCTTCCGTATAAATATATAGTTTTCTATCGGTGCCGATGGCCGTGTACCGTACACCATCTAAAGAAGTCCATGCATGCATGTCTCGTGCAACACCAACTAAAGTACTATTAATTAATTTAATCCACCCACCTATTTTTTCTGGTAAGCCATAACGAAAGCGTACCATATCCGAGTCAGTCCAACGTCCTGCAGCTCCGTACTCCGTATCTTGTTTATCGATACCAGGGGCAAATGCTATTTTAGTAAGAGGCATTATGCAATCCTCATAAATCTATATGAAACTTCACCAGCGCCACCAGCACTAGCACTTGATACAGGTTCTGCACCGCCACCACCGCCACCAGATCCTCTTGATCCAGCCGAAGAACTTCCACCTGCTGGGCCACCAGAACCACCTGATACAGCGCCAGGACCTGCATAAGAAGATCCTCCTACTCCACCTGTAATTTGACAGTTATCTCCGCTACAGTTTCCTGGGTTAGTTCCTGCGTTTCCTGATCCGTTAGAATTAAATGTTCCAACAGGGCCAGTATTAAATGTTGTTATATTAAGACCATCAACAGTAGTTCCTGATGTCAAAACTGTACCTGAAATAGTTCCTGTTCCTCCAACACTAGCAAAGTTATTACGTAAAGGTCCTTGCACGCCACCACCAGAGGCAGAGCCTCCTATACCGCCAGCCAAAGAAAAAAGAGAACCTGAACTTGTACCTGAAACTGATGTAGCACCACCACTGCCAGCAGTTTCATTGTATCCATTTCCTGATGCTGTTCCACCAGCACCTGCAGTTACCGTAAGGGTTTCGCCACCTGTTACTGTAAAAACTTTATCAGATATGTAAGCTCCAGAAGAACCACCAGCACCTGCTGATTCACCACCAGCTTTATCATAAGAGGCACCACCTACACCACCAGA
>Ga0208898_1002021_pt1 | contig 12796 bp, 17 predicted proteins | sample VirMetDEL_Mar_4_FD_184513 | JGI IMG/M metagenome (GOLD analysis project Ga0208898, IMG submission 184513) | Aqueous microbial communities from the Delaware River and Bay under freshwater to marine salinity gradient to study organic matter... | ecosystem: Environmental > Aquatic > Marine >...
AATATTCAATGACACGTTTAGGTATAAACGATTATGCTGCTATATCAAATAAAACTTCTCAATCAAGACCTACACAATTTTATTTACAAAGATTAAATACACCTGTAGTAAAAATTTATCCAACACCCGATCAAGCTTATACATTAAGATATTATCGTATGAGAAAAATACAAGATATTACAGCTTCTACTGTAAATGGAGTAGAACAAAATATTGATATACCATTTAGAGCTTTTGAATGTATGTGTGCGGGTTTAGCTTATTATATGTCTAAAAAAAGAACTGGTATAAATCAAGCAACTAGAGCTGAATTAAAATTAGATTACGAACAAGCTTATGAAAGATTAATCGCAGGAGATGACTCACCTTCTACTAGAATTTTACCTAGTACGAGTTATTATAACTAATGCCAAGATTTGCTGATAGAAGTAATAAACCTCATAGAGCACCACATCAAAAATTTTCCGGTGGTAAACATGCTAGAGCTATCTCTGATCGTTCTGGTTTAGAATTTCCATATAATGAAATGGTATTTGAATGGAATGGAAGTTTAGTACATACTTCAGAGTTTGAAAAAAAACAACCACAGTTAGATTTAACATATTTTACTGATGCTCAATCTTTACAAGACGCTAGACCTCAAGCTAATCTATCAGCTACTGGAGGTGTTCCTAATCAAATTACTGTAATATATCCCTCTACATCAGGATCTGTTTCTAATGTAGGTATCGCACAAGCAAGCACAAATTTGTTACAAACTGCTTTAGGAAGTGTTACAGTGTCTACATGACAAATCAAAAAAAATTAGGAGTTATGATCGCAACTCCTTGCTATGGCGGTCAATTAACAGAATCATATTTACATGGTATTTTAAACGCAGTAGGTGAAGCTAGTAAAAGAGGAATACAGTTACATTTAAATACTATGGGTAATGAAAGTTTAATTACTAGAGCTAGAAATACTTTAGTAACTCAATTTTTAGATGCTGATAAAAAAGATCCAGATAAATTTACTCATTTAATGTTTATAGATAGTGATATAGGTTTTGGTGGAGAAGCTATAATGAGATTATTAGAAAGTGATTATGACGTAGCTTGTGGAATATATCCTAGAAAATCAGTAGATTGGAATACTGTTAAATCTTATGCTGAAAAAAATGATTTTGAAAATTTAGAACAAAAAGCTTTAGGGTATAATTTAAACTTTGCAAATCCTTTAAATATAGAAGTTAAAAATGGATTTACTGAAGTATTAGACGCAGCAACTGGCTTTATGTGTATTAAAAAAGAAGTATTTTATAAAATGATTGAAGCTTATCCTAATCTTAAATATACTTCTGATCAAATAATAAATGGAGAAAGATTTAGTAGTGACAATTGTTATGCATTTTTTGACTGTATTATTGATGAAAAAAGTAATAGATATCTATCAGAAGATTATGCTTTTTGCAGATTATGGCAAAAAATCGGTGGAAAGATATATGCTGATCTACATAGTCCTCTTACGCATTATGGTACATATGCATTTAGAGGTCATGTATGGACTAAGTTTAAAATTGAAGGAGTAGAGCCAAATGCCAATGACGTACAGCAGCCTAAAGAATGATATTCAAGTATGGGCTGAAAATACAGGAACTGATTTTACAGCACAATTAGATACTTTTATTGGTAATACTCAACAAAAATTATCTAGAGAAATTGATCCTACTGGATTTAATCAAAATGTAACTTCATCTACTTCTATAGGAGATAGATTTATAACTCTTCCATCAGCAATTGAACCTATGCTTTTAAATTATTTAAATATAATTGATAGTGATAGTAATAGAGTATTTTTAGAAATTAAACCATTAGAGTATTTACAAGAGTATTGGCCTGATTCTTCTTTAACTGGTCAACCTAGGTATTTTGCTAATTTTGATGATACTACATTATATTTAGCTCCAACACCAGATGCTGTATATACTATGGAGTTAGGCTATCAAGGTAGAATTAATCCATTATCTAATACTAACACTACTAATTGGTATACTGAAAATGCTTCTGACGCTTTATTATATGGTTGTTTATCTGAAGCAAATCTCTTTACAAAGAACATGGAAGACTATAATATATACAAACAAAAGTATGTCGAAAGTGTGGCTGCTATTAATAACGAAGCTCGTAGAAACAGAAGAACTGACTACAAGTTTCCAGGTAGTCCACTAGGCGAAAACACATTAACTGGAGGACAATAAACATGGCAATATCTCAAGCGATTACAGTGTCGTTTAAGCAAGACTTAATGTCGCCTGGCGGAAATTTAGAAGCTCAGACATTAAAGTGTGCACTTTACGACAGCACTGCAACTCTCGACCAAAACACTGCTGCATATATTACTGCTAATGAAATTTCAAATAGCGGTACTAATTATACAACTGGCGGTGCAACACTAACTGGTGTTACTATCTCTACTGATGGTACTACTGCAATTTTTGATGCTGATAACGTTTCTTTTGCAAACGCAACTATTTCAGCTCAAGCTGCATTAATCTATAATGCGGACAATAGTAATTCTGCTATTGCTGTATTAGATTTCGGTGGTGTTAAAACTTCTACTAACGGAACATTTGAGTTACAGTTTCCAAACGCAGACGCTACAAACGGCTTAATTAGAATAGCATAAGGAGATAAATCCTTATGTCAACTCCGTGGAGTAGTGGTAATTGGAACTTTGGATCATGGAATGACTCTGCGGGTGGCGCAGTCATTAGTGGACAAAATGTAACTACTTCACTTGGAAATACATCTGTTTTTGCGGAATTAAGAACAGGTTGGGGTAGACAAACTTGGAGCTCTTTTGAGTGGAATACAGGACCTGATGCTTTTGTAACTATTACTGGTGATGAAAGTATTACAGCTTCTGGAAATCTTAATTTAATTGCAGATTCAAATTCATTTATTACTGGAGAAAATTTAAATTCTGATTCTGGTAATTTTTTAGTTACTGGTAATTCTTTATCTAATATTACAGGAGAAGAAATAACTATTTCTGTAAATGATATAGTAATTGGTGAAGGAACCAGTGCTACAATATCTGGTCAACAATTATCAGTAAATCTTAATGCTGGTCTTGGTTGGAGTAGAGATGAATGGAGCGAGGGTGCGTGGAATGAAGATTTAACAGGAATAGTATCTGGTTCTGGTGTAGTATTCATAGAAGATGGACAAGAAGTAACTTCAACTTTAAATAATGTAAGTGTTACAGCTAGTGCGCCTATAAATATTATTACAAGTGATGGAACAACATTTAGTGCAGAAGGAACAACATCACTTTCAACTGATCAAGCAAAATTTGGTGATGCCTCTGTAGAATTTGACGGAACTTCTAATCAAGGCGTTCAACAAGAAACTTCTTCAGGTTTTGCATCAGGCAATTTTACATCTGAATTTTGGATTTATAGCTCTTCAATAAGAAGTCAATCTTCTACACTTTGGGATTTTAGAATTTCAGGAAGTGGATTATTATTAACTAATAATAATGGACAAATATCTTTCTTTAAAGATGGTTCGGGAGGAAGCTCTCCTACAAGTATATTAACTAATGATACTTGGCATCATATTGCTATTGTAAGAACTGGATCAACAGGTAATGTTTATGTTGATGGTAATTTACAAATAACAAGAAGTATTGGAACTGACGACTATTCTAATAATACATTATTATTAGGTAATAATGTTTTTAATTCTTCAGGTTATTTAAGTGGTTATATTGATGAATTAAGAAACTCTAATGTAGTTAGATATTCATCTAATTTTACACCACCATCTAGTGCTTTTACGCCTGATGCTAATACAATAGATTTATTACATTTTGATGGAACAGATGGATCTACTGTATTTACTAATTCACAAGATATATTATTACCTGTTCAAGGAATTTCTAGTTTAGGTAATATAACTCTAAATACAAATAATTTTATATCAATTAATGGAGAGCCTTTAGTTGCCGCAACAGTAGATAGTTTTGCAGTACAAGCAGGTGGATCAATTACCATCAATACTCCTACTTTTGAAGCTAATGTAGAAGTATCAAATATTAATGTAGGTAGTGCTGCATTTACAAGTATTACTGGTCAACAATTAGTAGTTAATATAGGAAATATCGCAACAAGCTCTGAAAACTTTATACCTATTACAGGAGAAGAATTAACAACAACAGTTAATACTATTACTTTAAGTACAGAACAAATATTAACTATAACTGGAAATGGAGTAACTATTAGCTCTGCAAGTATAGTACCTAATTCTGAAAACTTTTTAACTATTGATGGAAATCAAGCTAATACTAACATTACATCGCTTAAATTTTGGGATCCAATTACAGGTAATATTACTGAAACTTGGACTAATATTCACTAGACAAATCATGACAAATATATATTATTTACATTATTTAAAATATGGAGTATAAAAAATTATGCCATCAAGTTATACATCGAGATTAAAATTAGAGAGACAAGCTTCTGGAGAAAATTCAGGAACTTGGGGTAATCTAGTTAATTATGTTTTTAACAGAATTGACGCATCTACTAAAGGTTATCAAGCAGTTGATGTTGCAGGTTCTGCAAACGTTACTTTAACATCAAATAATTCTACATCTAATACAGATGATTCTACAACAGATGACCAAGTACATAATGCTGTATTAGAATTTACAGGGGCTCTTACAGGAGACATTCATGTTTTTACTGATGCAGTAGAAACTAAATATACAGTATTTAATAACACTACAGGAAGTCAAACATTAACTTTTGGTCCTACAGGAGGAACTGGTGTAGTTCTTAAACAAGGTGCTAAAACATTAGTTTATACTGATGGAACCACTATGGTTGATATAATGGCTGATTTAGGTGATATTGATGTGCAACAAATAAATGTAACTGGTATAGCAAATACTGGTTCCTCTACTTACTTTAAATTTCCAACTACTGATGGAACAAGTGGGCAGAGATTAACTACAGATGGTTCAGGACAATTACAATTTTCAGATGGATTTGCTACTGGAAAAGCAATTGCGATGGCCATAGTATTTGGATAATAGGAGGAAAATATGGCAAACCCAAATATAGTAAATGTCGCAACCATTAACGGTAAGACAGATGTATTTGCTTTAACAACAACTGAAACAAATTTGGTTACAGCTACTGCAAATACAGTTTTTAAAATTAATTCAATTTTAGTTTCAAATATTGATGGTTCATCTGCTGCAGATGTTACAATTAAATATAATGATGGATCTAATGATAGAGCAATTGCAAGTACAATATCTATACCTGCAGATGCAACATTATCAGTAATTGATAAAAGTACATCATTCTATTTGGAAGAAAATGAAATTATTAAAGGAACAGCTTCAGCGAACTCAGATTTAGAATGTTTGATTTCGTATGAAATTATATCTGATTAGGAGGTACAGAATATGCCTATAGGAAACGGAGGTGTAATTGGTCCACAGAACGATCCAGCTGTAGGAAATACTACAGAACAAACTACAACTGTTAACGCTTCAGGAAATTTTACAACTCAAACAGGACAATCTACAATTGATGTATTATTAATTGCAGGAGGTGGCGGAGGTAATGGACCTGGAGGAAACTCAGAAAACACTGGCGGTGGCGGTGGTGGTTTTTTAGAAACAACTTCACATCCTATTGCACCAGGTACTTCTTATTCAATAACAATTGGAGCTGGCGGTAATACTTCAGGTAATCCTGGAGGTGATTCAACAGCTTTTGGTTTAACAGCTGGATATGGAGCAGGCGGAGCAGGGTCTAACTGTACAGGTAGATCAGCACCTTTAGGTTCTGGATCTGGTGGCGGTGGAATTGGTTCAAGACCAGCAGGATCAGGAGGTCCTCAAGGAAATCCAGGAGCAGCTGGTGGCGGTCGTTATGGCGGAGGTGCTGGAGGAGCAGGCGCTGCTGGATCAGGAAGAAATGGTGGCGGTGGAAGATCATCTCCTACTTTTGGAGGCACATACGGCGGAGGCGGCGGAAGTGCTAGTTATCAACAACCAAGTGGTTCAGGTGGACCAGGTGGTGGCGGTAATTCTGGAGGAGGAGACGGAGGTCCTGGCCCAGGAGCACCTTATAATGGAACAGATGGATTAGGCGGCGGAGGCGGCGGTGGTCGTTTTAATGCTGGAAATGGTGGTGATGGAGTTGTTAAAATAAAAGAGCCAGCTCAACCATTTACATTAGCTTCAGGTGTTTGGGGTTTAACAGAACAGTTTATAAATAAAAAAGCAGGAAATTGGACAGGTTAATAAATTATGGCTAGATATTTTGCAGAATTAAATTCAGATAATAAAGTAATTAGAGTGATTGTAGTTGCAGATGATATTACAGGTTCACTTCAATCTACAGAATCAGAAACTTATGTAGAATCAAATTTTTCACATAATGAAGGTGGAGTTTCTTGGAAAGAAACATCTAAAACAGCAGCTTTTAGAAATATATACGCTGGAAATAATTGTAAATATCTTCCAGATAATGATGTTTTTGTTACACAACAAACTGCTCCATCATGGACATTAGATTCAAATTATGTGTGGCAAGCTCCTGTAACTTACCCAAATGTTTTAACTTACGGCGATGATGAGCCATATTATATTGCTTGGGATGAAACAAATCAAAAATTTATAGCTTATGAAAGAGGTGATACTGCATTAACAACTGAATATGAATGGGATGCAGTTAATCTATCTTGGTCAGCAACAGGAAATACTGGTTGGAATAATAATTATATTCCCTGTTAGGTAGACTTCTTAAAAAAACCTGTATAAAAAAACTAGAATGATATTGAAATATAACTTCTGGTTTTGGAAGAAAGAATTATCTAAAAAATTTTGTGAAGATGTTATAAATTTTCATTTACAACATAAAGATTTTAAACCAGGTATTACAGGTACAGAAGTTAAAAAACTTGAAGAAGGAAAAAAAATAGAAGATAAAGATATAGAGGATTTACATAAACAAAGAAACTCTAATGTTACTTTTTCATCTGAACCTTGGATAATTAATGAAATAAGTCCTTACATTGATTTTGCTAATAAAAATGCAGAATGGAATTTCGAATTAGATTGGATTGAACCTTTACAATTTACAGTATATAATTTAAATCAACACTATAACTGGCACGTTGATTCTTGGAATGAACCTTATGTTCATAATAATCCTAACTTTGATAAAAAAATTAGAAAATTATCATTTATAATTTCACTTCAAGATGAAAATAAATACGAAGGTGGAGATTTATTTTTTGATACTAATATTAATTCTCCAGATGAAAAAAGAAAATTTTTTAAATGTGAAGAATTAAAACCACAAGGATCTATTGTTGTATTTCCGTCTCATGTTTGGCATAAAGTAAGCAAAGTCACAAAAGGGTTAAGATATTCTTTAGTAGGTTGGGTTTTAGGAAAGCCATATAAATAATGGATAATTCATTTTATTTTAATACTCCTATAAAAAGAATTGAAAAACCAGAATATTTAAATTCTTTAATTAATTTTACAGAGCTACACATTAAAGAATCTAAAAAAGAATTAAAAAAATTTATAGAAGAAAGAAATAAAAATTTAAATAAAGATATTAAGGATCGAGGTATTAGTTATCATTCTACTCCATTAATGAAATATGATGAAACGAGAAATTTTTCTGATTATGTTTTAAATGTATCTGAAGTTTTTTTAAAAGAAATAGGTTATGATTTAAATAACTACAAAATGTTTATGACTGAATTGTGGGTGCAAGAGTTTTCTAAAAATGGAGGAGGCTATCATGAAAGTCATGTTCATTATGATAGTCATATTTCTGGTTTTTATTTTTTAAAATGTTCTGAAAATACATCTTATCCAGTGTTTCATGATCCTAGACCTGCTAAGAGAGTTACTCAATTACCTTTAATTAATGAAAAAGAAATTACACTCGGTAGCGATAAAATTTTTTATAAAGTTACCCCAGGAACATTTTTATTTTTTCCTTCATATTTAGAGCATGAATTTATACCGGATTTAGGAATAGATCCTTTTAGATTTATACATTTTAATGTACAGGCCATTAGAAAATGAGATATTTTTATTATCACTATCCTTTTGTTTTTAGTAAAGAAGAACTTATAATTATCAATAATACAATTATTAATAATAAAGAAGCTTTAGAAGATTTACACTCTAAAAATGCAATTAAAAAATGTAAAGTTCATATTTCAAAATATGAACCTTTAAAAAATATTTTAAATAAGGCATTAGAATTGATTTATTTTTCAAACACCGAATATTTTGGATATCACTTATATCAATTTTCAAATCACGATTGTGTTAATTTAAATGTATATAGCGATAAAGATAAAGGTGAATATACATGGCACATGGACGGATCAAATTCACAAGATTTTCACGACATAAAATTGACTGCAATTATTAATACATCAGATAAAAAATATGAAGGAGGTGATTTTAAAATTTTTTGTAATGGAGAAAAAATAGTAAAAGAATTAAAACCAGGTTCATTATTAATATTTCCATCTTATTATAATCACTGTGTAACACCAGTAAAAAAAGGAACAAGAAAATCTGTTTCTTTTTGGATTAAAGGACCAAGATTAAAATGAGTTTTGATAAAAATAAATATGTTGTTATAAAACAAATTATTTCAAAAGAAATAGCAGAACTGTCTTGTGAATATTTAAAATTAAAAAGAAAAGTTTTTTATACTTTAAGAGAAACAAAAACCATATCTCAATTTAATGAATGGTTTGGAAGAATAGTTGATACGCAAATTCCTGAAACTTACTGTATTTATTCAGATATTTTAATGGAGACTTTACTAACAAAAATTAAGAAAAAAATGAAACAAATAACAAATCTTGATCTAATTGAAACATATTCTTATGTAAGATTATATAAAAAAGGAGATGAATTAAAAAGACACAAAGATAGAAAAGCCTGTGAGATTTCAACAACTTTAAATTTAGGTGGTGATGTATGGCCTATATTTATAGAGCCATCTGGTGATTTAGGTAAAAAAGGAAATAAAATTATTTTAGAACCAGGTGATATGTTAATTTATAAAGGCTCTATTTTAGAACATTGGAGAGAACCTTTTGAAGGTGATGAATGTATTCAAGTTTTTTTACATTATAATAATATTGATACACAAGGTTTAGAATATAAATATGATAAAAGACCACATTTAGGATTACCTTATGAATTTAAAAAAACATAATTTTAATCATAACAGTTTTATAGGTGGTTGGTATATTCCTAAAAAAGTATGTAATAAATTAATAGATTATTTTAACAATTCTAAAAATAAAAAAGAAGGTAAGATTGTTAAAGGCTATCAAGCAGGAGCGATAGATTATTCAATAAAAAAATCAATAGATTTACCAATATATCCTACAGAATTAAAAAATGAATGTGTCAAAGATTATGTATTACATTTAGGAAAATGTTTAAAAAATTACATTAAATTATATCCATTTTTAGAATCATATAATTATTTTGGATTATTAGAGCCTTTAAATATTCAATACTATCCTCCAGGAGGAGGTTTTTATAACTGGCATTGTGAAAGACAATCTCATATGACTCAATCAAGAGTTTTAGTTTTTATGACTTATTTAAATGATGTAGAAAAAGGAGGTACAGATTTTCATTATCAAAAAATAACAAGTCCTGCTAAAAAAGGATTAACTTTAATATGGCCAAGTGATTTTACGCATACTCATAAAGGACAAATTAACAAAGATAAAGAAAAATATATTATTACAGGTTGGTTTAATTTTTTAAATGGAAATGAATATGTACGAAATAATAGATGATTTTTTAGATAAAGATTTATTTAAGAGCTTACAACTAGAAATGATGGGTCCTGACTTTCCTTGGTTTTATCAATTTTCTATGACAGATGAAAACAAAAATGATGGTTCATATTTTTCACATTTCTTTTTTAAAGAGCATGAAATAAAATCTGAAGGTTATCATAAATACATAAAGCATATTTTAAACAATTTAAAATGCAATAGTTTAATTAGAGCAAGAGCTAATTTACAATTAAAAAGAGAAAAAGTATATTATTCTGGATTACATACAGATTTAGATTTTTCTTGTAAAACTTCTATATTTTATATAAATACAAATAATGGATTTACTTTATTAAATAAAAAAGATAAAATTGATTGTAAAGAAAATAGAATGTTAATATTTAATAGTTTAACAAAACATCAATCTGTTAGTCAAACAGATATAGATCAAAGAATAGTTATAAATTTTAATTATTTTTAATGCAAAAAATACTTACGATAGATTTAGATTATGCTAGAACATTTGAACAAAAATTAAAAATTATAGATATTTTTTGTAAAATATTAAAAACAAATTCAAAAATATATTTTATTCAACAACATCACGCTGCTTTACCATTTATTGCAGGTGATACTCATTTATACAATATAGATCATCATCATGATATAGGATATTCTGATAGTCCATATCAACATTTACTTCAAACTAAAAATGTTAGAGAAGGAAATTGGATATTACACTCTATAATGAATGGAGATATTAAAAGATATACATGGATTGCAAATATGGACTCTGATTTTAAAAATCATCATGTTTCAGAACCTATAAGAAAATTAGAATATTTTAAAAAAACTTTCAATTTATCAGAGATTAATGATCTTGTATTTGAAAAAACAATTATTTGTGAAAGTCATGATTACGATCAATCAACTCCTTTTTTATTTGAAATTCTAAAAACTATATATATAAATCAAAAAAAAGAGTTTAAAAAAATTAATATTTCTAATGAATATGCTGAATTAATATTCGACAAATAAATAAAATTTAGTATAATTTTTGTTTAATTAGGTATATAATTTTTTCATGCCATTAACTCAATTAAATTTTCAACCCGGATTAGATACTGAAAACACCGAAACTGGTGCGGAAGGTAGATGGACAGATTGTGATAAGATTAGATTTAGAAAAGGACTACCTCAAAAAATAGGTGGATGGACAAAATTTAGTGATAACTACTATGTTGGAAGACCTGCGGATATTGCTTCTTGGATTAGTTTAGATGGTAGTCGTTATCAATCAATAGGTACGGATAGAAAAGTCTATGCTTATTTGTCTGGAACTAATCAAGATATTACACCTATTAGACAATCTAATACTTTAACATCTGTATTTACTACATCTGATACTAGCTCTAATGTTATAATTAATCATTCAAATCATGGAGCTACTTTAGGTGCTTTTGTAACTATATCTAATGTATCAGCAAATGTAGGTGGAATTACAACTACAAATTTAGAAAATGAATTTGAAATAGTTTCTATAAATAATACCAATGCTTATACTGTTACTACTCCCGGTACAGCTACTTCTACAGTAACTGACTCTGCCAACGCTGATATATCATATCAAATAAATACTGGACCTAGTATACAAACTTTTGGATATGGTTGGAGTTCTGGTACTTATTCAGCAGAAGCTTGGAATGAACCACGTTCAACTTCTGAAGTTACACTAGATATGAGACAGTGGTCGTTAAATAATTGGGGAGAAGATTTAATTTTAACTCAAAGAGATGGAGCTACTTATGAATGGGATGAATCAGGCGGTATGACTGCTAATCCCGCTACTCAAATTGCCAATGCTCCTACAGCTTCTACTTTATCTATAGTATCTACAGAAACTAGACATTTAATTTGTATGGGTACAGAAACAACTATTGGTGACATATCTACACAAGATAAATTATTTATAAGATGGTCAGATCAAGAAAATTATAATTTTTGGACACCTAATGCAACTAACTCAGCAGGGTCACAAAGAATTGCTGGAGGTAGCGAAATAAGAACAGCTATACCTGCAAAAGGTACTATACTTGTATGGACAGATACAGCACTTCAATCAATGTCTTTTATTGGTCCACCTTTTATATTTGGTTTTCGTCAACTCGGTAATGATTGTGGTGCTGTTGGATTAAATAGTGCTATAGTTATAGATGATGTAGCTTACTGGATGGCCGATGGTCAATTTTTTAGATATGCCGGTGCTGTTCAAGAAATACCTTGTCCTATATTAAATCATGTATTTGATAATATAAATAAAACTCAATATCCTCAAGTTTATGCTGGACAAACTTCTGACTTTTCTGAAGTTATTTGGTACTATTGCTCTGCTAATTCTGATTTTATAGATAAATATGTAATTTATAATCATTTAGAAAATAGTTGGTATTTTGGTAATTTATCTAGAAGTACATATATAGATAATGGAGTAGAGCAAAATCCTTTAGCTACTCAATATTTACCTAATTCTACTGCGAATACATATTCAACTATATATGGTCTCACTGCTGGACGAAGTTTAATATATCGACATGAAGATGGTGTTGATGGTGATGGTACAGCGATTAATGCTTATATACAATCAGGTGATGGTGATATTGCTGATGGAGAACAATTTACTTTTATAAATAAAGTCATACCTGATTTTAAAAATCAAACAGGAAATGCTACTATTACTTTATCAACTAGAGATTATCCTAATAGCTCTAAGACTTCAGGAGAGGTTATAACAGTGTCAAATACGACAGCTTTTTATAATTCAAGAATACGAGGTAGACAATCTTCCATTAAAATAGAAAGTGACGAATTAGGTAGTAATTGGCGATTTGGTACATTAAGAATCAATGTAAGACCAGATGGAAAAAGATAAATATAAGATTAGATTAGCT
>Ga0208898_1002025_pt1 | contig 12785 bp, 9 predicted proteins | sample VirMetDEL_Mar_4_FD_184513 | JGI IMG/M metagenome (GOLD analysis project Ga0208898, IMG submission 184513) | Aqueous microbial communities from the Delaware River and Bay under freshwater to marine salinity gradient to study organic matter... | ecosystem: Environmental > Aquatic > Marine > Coastal...
GCCTAGTTTCCAAAAATTTAAAGAGGCGTTAATAAGTGGTAGTGACTTTTCTATAATCACCGCCAGATCAAATCCACCACAGGCGATTAAAGAAGGTATTAAAGTAATCATAAATAATGCGTTTAGTTATGTGGAAAGAAAAGAGATGGAAAAGAACCTTAATGGTTTATCTATAGATGAATATTTAAATCTACAAGATTATCATCCAGTATCTTCATCAGAGTTCGCCAAACAATTCGGATTAGAAAGTGTGGGGACAAATCCCGAAGAAGGGAAGAAAATTGCGTTTAAAAGTTTTGTTGATAGAATTGTAAGTCAAATATCTAAAATAAAAGATGACGATGATTTTGAAGGTATTAGTGTTGGGTTTAGTGACGATGATTTAGGAAACGTAGAAGTGGTAGAAGATTTAATTAGAGATGAATTAAAAAATTTATATCCCGAAATTAATTTTATTGTTTACGATACCTCAGATCCAAAAGATACAAAAAAGAAAAGAATAATAATTAAAAAATAATTTTTTTTAAAAACTGAATATTTATATAATAAATAAGATAATAACTATAACAAAGAATTAAAAAAAGAAAAAAATGGCAGATTTATTAATGAGAATGCCTGTTCCTTACGAACCGTTAAGAAAGAATAGGTTTATTTTGAGATTCCCAGATGAATTGGGGATTCAAGAATGGTGGGTTTCTACTACATCTAGACCTAAATATACGAGTCAGGAAGTGGAAATTCCATTTTTAAATACATCTACTTATGTGATTGGTAGATTTAATTGGGATTCTATTTCCGTAACATTTAGAGATCCTATCGGACCTTCCGCAACACAAGCGTTGATGGAATGGGTACGTTTACACTCAGAATCAGTAACAGGTAGACAAGGTTACGCTGCGGGATATAAGAAAGACGTAGAATTAGAAATGTTAGACCCAACTGGTGTTGTTGTTCAGAAGTGGATTTTACAAGGTACACAATTGAATGACGCAGATTTTGGTTCATTAGACTATTCATCTTCAGATTTGGCGGATATCACTTGTACGCTCAGGTTTGATAGGGCGATAAACGTGTTTTAGGATATTAGAATATTTAATTTTATAAAAGAATCCTTATCATTAGTTTGGTAGGGATTTTTTGTTATTTGTGTATATTTATATAAAAATGTCTTTATGAAAAAACTTAACACATTAAACGAGGAAATAAATCGAATGAAGTCATTATTCGGTGAAAGTCGTTTATATGGTAATCTGGTGGAACAAACTGAAGAAAAAACAGGTTGTATAGAGGGTGATTGTGAAAACGGAAAAGGAACTTTGACTTTCTCTGATGGATCTAAGTATGAAGGAGAATTTAAGGATGGTTTCTCAAACGGAAAAGGAACTTATACTTGGCCTGATGGATCTAAGTTTGAAGGAGACTTTAAGCGTGGTAAACAAAACGGACAAGGAACTTTGACTTATTCTAATGGATCTAAGTTGGAAGGAGAATGGAAGAATGGTAAACGTAAGGGACAAGGAACTATTACTTATACTAATGGATCTAAGTATGTAGGAGAATTGAAGGGTGGTAAACGTAACGGAAAAGGAACTTTGACTTCGAGTGATGGAACTATAATATATGATGGTTTGTGGAAGGATGATAAAAAAGTAGAAACTGAAGAAAATACTGACACATCAAAAGAAACTGAACAAAATACTGACACATCAAAAGAAACTGAACAAAATACTGACACATCAAAAGAAACTGAAGAAAAAACAGGTTGTATAGAGGGAGATTGTGAAAACGGAAAAGGAACTATGACTTATGATGATGGATCTAAGTATGTAGGAGAATGGAAGGATGGTAAACAAAACGGAAAAGGAACTATTACTTCGAGTAAAGGAGATAAGTATGAAGGAGAATGGAAGGATGGTATACCAAACGGAGAAGGAACTATGACTTATTCTGATGGAGAGAAGTATGAAGGAGAATTTAAGGATGGTGATTTTAACGGAAAAGGAACTAAGACTTATTCTAATGGAGATAAGTATGAAGGAGAATGGAAGGATGATCGCAAAAACGGAAAAGGAACTTATTTCTATAATAATGGAGATAAGTATGTAGGAGGATGGAAGGATGGTAAACGTAACGGACAAGGAACTTATACTTATTCTGATGGGGAGAAGTATGAAGGAGAATTTAAGGATGATAAAAAAGTAGGTTCAGGAGATATAATTGGAGTAAACTATAGAACTGGTAAGAAAACTATTGATGGTGTTCTTAAAAAAGTAAAAGATAAAGATGGGGAGACAACATTCATAATTAAAAATAGAAAGGTACCGATACTAAATCCTCGTAGAAATGGTTTTATAGATGATGACGCAAAAAGAGGTGTTATGGATGCATTAAAAAATATAGGTATTGATACGACAAATAAAACTATTAATGTTATAAATGATAGAAAATTTACCATAAAATGAGAAAAAATATAAAAACAATAAACGAAGAGATTGATAGAATAAAATCTTTATTTACCGAAGAAAGATTATTTGGTAATCTTGTGGAACAAGAAGAAGATCCTTTCTCTAAAAAAAGTGCGAGAAAAAGTAAAAAAGTACAAACAAAAGATGATAAAGATATTGCGAAGAAAAAAGAAAAACGTGATAGTAATATAAAAAAAGATAAAAGACAATATAGGAGAGCGTTAAGTAAATTTTGTAAAAAGGAAGTTGGTAAATTAGTTAATGTTTTTATTGAGAAAAAGAATAGGTTAGAAGTAAAACCAAAAGGACTTAGTACGACATGGGACGAATTATTAAAAACATATAAATTAAAATATCCTACCGAAACAAAAGTTTCAAACGATGAAGGAAAAGAAAATTTTAAAACGGAGGAAAAAACTTATTCTGAAGTTCTACAAGGATGTTCAACTGCATTTAATTCTGAAGAATTAGGAATTAAGTCTTACGCAGGTAAAGCACCAAAAGACATATTACAAATATTGTTTGGGATTACTGATACTACAAAAAGTACTGATGAAAGAAATAATTTATTTATTAATTTAGAAGGTGGAGTTAAAGAAAAAGTTAAAGATGTTACAGGTATAGATACATTAAAGGCAAAATTAAAAAGTATTGGGGCATCAACATTTAAGAATGACAAAAATCTTACCGCAGGTGAACTATTTGTTAATTTAGATAACGATGGATTTGTATATTTAATAAAACCATCTGGTAAGTTTACACCAGTAAAAGAATTGGTTGGTGGTAAATTTGGTTTGTATGATGATTTTAAAAAAGGTATCGAAGTCGCAGTAAAAGATTTAAAAACTAAAGTAGAAAAAGAAAGTGCGGAGTTAAAAGATAAATTACCAGATAGTTTAGATGGTATTACATTTATAGATAAGAAAAAATTTAGATTACCTAAACCTCAATAGAATGAAAATTATATTAACAGAATCTCAGTACAGACGTGTCTTTTTAAATGAACAATCTTCTATTGATGATATTATAGTATATTTTAATGAAGATAAGGGTACTATTGTTGAACAAACCGCAAGACTTTATAGATTGTGGGCAAATTCCACACCTGAGTTATCAAAAAAATATGGTAAGGAAAGTGAGTTTGATTTGGACGCAATTAGAAAACCTGCCAATAGTGGTACTTTCGAAAAATCTTTTTCTAAGGGAAAATCTCAGTTTGATAAAGATTATTTAATTGTCCCTAATAAATATAGTTTTAAAGATGGTGTTAATGTTATCAGTGATCAAAATAAAAGTTTATATATAACACAAGGTGGTAGAGTTAAATATAAAGTTAATACTAAAAAAGTATTACCTGAAAAATTATCTACAGATGATTTAATTTACGATAGTAATGGTAATATCATTAGAGGTGGTAAAAAGACTGATTATTCAGGTAAAAAGGTTTATTACACTTATTATGAAGGTACTGGGCCTGAAATAATAAAAAAAGTAAGGAATATATACTCTTCCCCAAATACAAAAAGGGCAACTAATGTTACACAAAAAGAAAAAGAATCTGATATTGAAAAAAAATTAGTTTCTTTTAGAAATACTATAGATTATTTAGAGGACATCGGGTTAGGTGTTAGAGATCCACTTAGGGGTAGGTTAATTCCTTATAAGAAAACTGATACATTTAAATACGCAGAAGATATTCCTTCTGATAACTATTTATTTGCAAGAACCGCAATTAATGCTATGAAATATTTAGATTATCTAAAGGCAGATAAAACAATTTCAGGTGTTAAAGGAGACTCAACAGTATGTGTCACTAAATTAGGAGATAGTTGTAAAGGTGCGGCACCTTATATTACATCTAATACTTACACATTAAATTTGGCTAAAGTTTTGGGTAATAAAAAAATAGGTAACTATCCCGCAAACTACGTTGTATATGATCATGGTTTTTATTTTGATTGGGGTAAAATTGTGGAGGATTTAGAAAATAAATTTAAAAGTGATAAATTCTCATATAAGAGTAGTTTATTTCCAGATGGTTGGTGGAATTATTTTACACAATCTTATAATATTGGATCAACGGGTAGTTTTAATAAAGTTGTAAGTTCAATTAACTCTATAAGTAGTGGTGACATACCAAAAATAAATACTCTTAATAAATATGAAGGTGGTGGTAGTTTTATCTCTTGGTTAGAGAGTTGGGATGAACAAGATTGGATAGATGCTGCGTCTATTATATTATATCTAATACCGACACCTATGACTTGGGCTGCGGCAACTGGTTTAGAGGTATTAAATGCGGGTATATCTGTAAGTAAAGGTGAATATACCGATGCTGCTTTGAGAAGTGGATTTTTAATCGGTGGGGCTTTACTTTCTAAATCACTATCAAGTAGTTACAAAGTTAGTAAAGAAGCCGCAGAGGAGACAACTAATTTATTAACAAAAATAGATGGGGTTTCTAAAAAAGAAGCTAACGAAATTATAAAGAAAGAATATAAAATTATGAGATCTGATTCTAAAAAGTTATTAGATGATCTTATGAATAGGTCAAATAAACAAATAAGTGAATTACAAAATTTGGCTAAGAAGAATCAAGAATTTATGAATAAGATCGATGAATATATGAAACCACCATATAATTTTAAAGAATCTAAAGCAGTTAGACGGGCAGGTGTCGATACTTGGGGTGAAAATGAATTTCAAAAGTACTGGATACATATTGCACCTACCACAAAAACTGAAGCAATAATAATGTCTTTACTATATGGTGGTATGCAATTATATAGTTATACTAAGTTTGAAGAAAGTTTGATGGAAAAAGGAGCTTCTAAAGAAGAGGTTAAATTATCTTTATCTAAAATATTACAAGATTTTAACGTAAAAACTGAAGAGGAGGTTGAGGCAGCATTAAATAAATGTAATTCTGCATTAGAAAAATATGATAGTTATGGTTTTATAGATCCCTTACCAATATATAATAAGTTTACTAATAATTGTACACAAGATTTCGAATCTATTAGTGATAAAAATGAAAATGAAAAAATAAAAAATGGTGGAATAACTGTTAAAGGTGGTGGTCCATATGACTATAAAATATATCCTGATATAGATTCTGAAGATTCTTGGGTTTACACAAAAGAAAAGAGTTCAGATAATTGGAGAAAGGGTAACTGCGAAACTGCAAAAATAATATTTAAAACATATTGTAAAACTAATCAAACTTTTATAGATACTAGTGAAGGACAATCTTGTATTAAAATGTTAGGTGGGGAAGAATGGGAAAAGGCTATGGCATTTATTTCTTTAAATTACGATTCTAATGATGAAATAAGTATAGAAGATATAGATGGTGCAGATGAAATAATTGATTGGGTAATTGATTTTACTTTTGAATGATATATTTATATAATATGAATAACTTAAAAGAAGAAATAGAAAGAATTAAATCTTTATTTAGTGAAGAAAGATTATATGGTAATTCAATTAATGAGACGTGTGATGACGAGGAAGAGGCTAAAACTTTTTTAATGAGTAAAGGTTATTCTGTTTATGATTTAAATAAAACGGCAGAGGAACAGAAAGAAATGTGTAAATTCCCTTCAGATAATTTAGATTGTGTAACAAAAGCCTTAAGAGATAATAACATAAAATATTCCCAGTTTGATCATGAAGGTAAATGTGTTATAACAGTATCCGATTCATCAAGTGATGAAGATAAAACATATATGTTTGTGAATAAAAATAATGAATATGCTTATCTTAAAATTTTTAATACCCCTAAAACTTTTAAAACATTAGATGATACTGAAACTATAAAATATAAACAAGTAGAATTTAGGGGTGAGTTCATTTGTGTTGGTGAAGGTATACAAGTGGAAGGGAGTTGGGTTAGATTTTTAAAAGATGGGTCGACTAAATGGGAAGAAGTAAAAAGAGGTAAAAATCTTAAGGTTTCGTTGACGTTAACAAATATACAAAAATAAATAAAAATGAAAAATTTAAATGAAGAAATAAAAAGAATGAAATCATTATTCGATGAGAGTCGTTTATATGGTAACTTAAATGAATCTACAGGTGGTAGGTTTGGTTGGTTAGATGATTTATTTAGTGTAATAGATGACGCCCATGCAAGTAAGGGTATGAAAAAATGGAGTGAATTTTCTATGACATATAAAAATGCGGATGAATTTTTAAATTTAGTTAAAAGAAATCCCGATTACGTAAAATTAATTGACGAAGACTTTCCTACATATATTGGTAAACTAATAGATGAAATAGCTACTACAGGTTCTGTAACCAAAAGAACTACAGATTTATTATCTGATGGTTATATGAAATCTATTTTGGATACATTTAGAAAAAATGGTGCAGATATTACAATGGATATTAACTACAACGGTATTAATAAAAGCATAAGTCAGCACATACAAGACGCTTGGTCAACTAGCACTCAAAAACAAATGATAGATGACCTTCAAACACAAATATTAAAAAGGATTGAGAGTGAAGCCACTTGGCACCCAGATGTTAATGTAGAAGAAATTTTTAGTGACATTAGGAGTCAATATGGTGATGAAATAAAATTATTAAAAACATCTGATACGTCAGATGATGTAATAACTAAAACTATTAATACTATTAACGGCATAAAATTGTCTAAAAATATAGACTATGCAAAAGTTATGAAAAAGATGGCAGATGATGCCGCAAGGATTGGTGCGAAAGAAGATATTGGTAAATTACACGCCGAATACGTAAGTATGGTTAGAGATTTAAAACGGAGGTATGCGACTAAATTAAATAAAATTATTGGTGGTGATATAAACCCTAAAAAGGCTATATTTACACCAGATAACCCTATTGTTAGTAGATTGGCAAAAATAAAGGCTTGGGAAAACACTAAATTAAGTGAAGATAGAATTATCAGATTATTAGGTGATTTTGATGACGATAGAATAATACCACTTTTAAATACAGAAGGTTTATCGGATTTATTTCTTTTAGGACAAGGTAAAACTTTACATGCTTTTATTAAAAAGTGGTCTGCAGGTGGTAAACTACTGAAAGATACCAAAATCAGATATAAGCTTTTTATATATGGATACTCAATTGCCCAAAATTATCTGATTTTTTACGTACTTACGGATCTTTGGAAGATTATATGGAATAATATCCCATTTTTAGGTGGATTATCCCCAACTGAAAAACTATATGAAAATCAGGAAACTTACATTTTTAATTTTGGGGGTATGTTAAGTTCTGAGTGTTATGAATTAAAAGGATATGAAGACGGTACTTCTGAAAAAAGTATAGAAACTAAATCTGGTGTCTATAAAGAAAAAAATGAGTATATACTATGGGTTAAAAAACAAAGAAGACAAAATGGAGATGAATGGTTTCCTGAAAACTTTTGTGAATATTTTATATGTAAAGATGGAAAACCTGTTAGTGTTAGTTGTGCGAAATATTCACCTTTGGTGGGGGAAGAAGGTACATTAGGTGATAAATATGAAACAATTGATAATATTGGTAATAGCATTGAAGAAATTAAGGACTATGTTTCAGATTCATTAATTAATAATAAAATTCCAGATCAGTTTGACAATATTATGGACAGTGTAAAAGTTAAGTATGATAATCAAAAAGAAAACTTTATTGATTCTGAATTTTTTAAAAAATTAACCCCAGAACAACAAAAAAAATTGTTAGAAGCTTTAGATGAAGAAATAGAAGAAACTGCAAATACTATGACGTCAGAAGAAGCAGGTATGGACTAGTAATGTTAGTTTTATTTACAAAAAAAATATTTTAACTATATTTATTATAAAAGTTTTATATTATGGAAAATACAATGGATCCAAATTTCGTACCTGATGAATATAAGGTACCTTATGATGTTATAGAATTACCCTCACAGGGTTTATTATACCCCAATAAGAAAAGTAGTGTTAAAATAGAATATTTAACCGCTATGGATGAAAATGTTTTATCTTCACCAAATATATTAGGCACAGGTAAAGTATTAGATGTTTTAATAGAAAGGAAAGTAAAAGATTTGGGGTTCCCTGTTGATGAATTATTAGAGGGAGATAGACTAGCAATCATAGTATTTTTAAGAACAACTGCTTTCGGTGTAGAATATAAACAGGCAGTATTAAACAGTAAAAACGAAGTAGTTGAGGGTACTATAGATTTATCTAAACTTGAACAAAAAAAATTAATTATAAAACCAGATGAGAAAAACGAGTTTGACTTTGTTTTACCACAAAGTAAAAAAAACATAAAGTTTAGGTTTTTAAATTCTAAAGATGAAAAAGATATTTTAGAAAAAGATGAATTTACTAAGAAAAAATTCAATACTGAAGTTTCATTTTACAGTACTTTAAAATTGGGTAAAATGATTATGGAAATTGATGGGAATAGAGATAAAATGGCAATAACTAATTTTATCGAAAAAAAGATGACTATTATGGATAGTAGAAAATTAAATAAATATATTTCTGATAATGAACCAGGATTAAAATTTGAAACAATTGCGCGGACTGAGGGGGAGGAGTCCGTAAATTGCTTTCTTAGACTGGGAAAATCTTTTTTCTGGCCTGAATTCTAATTATATATCATCAATAATAAAAGAAGTTTTTCATTTAGTTAAATATGGTAATTTCACATATAGTGACATTATGATTATGCCTACATATATGAGAAGAAACTTCCTATCACAACTTTATCCTGATAACGAATAGAATTTTTTTATTTTTCTAAATATTTATTAATAAAACTAATGTAATGAATATAAATGAGCATAATAAACTAATTGATGAAATTATAAGTGAGATAGATTATATTTTAGAAAATAAAAGTAAAAAACCAATTAATGAGTTTATTGGTTTAATTAAGACAGGTGTACAACTATTTGGACCCAAAATAGTTAATTCTATTTTGGATGCTGGTGGTACAGAATTTTTAAAACAAAAAATTAAAAACAGTATTTCATTAAAAAATATTAATGTATCTAGAGAAATTAATGACTTATTAAACACTAGACCTTCAGTTGTTGATGTAGACTCTGAGGTTGAAAAACAAAAAAGAATATATCAAGATATTATAAATAAAACATCTGGTAATTTTTCAGATGAGTATGATAGTAGTGACACATATAGTGATATAGAATATGGGTACAGTGAAATTAAGATAAGATTTAAAGACGATTTTAAATTGGAATTAGTTGCAGATGTTAATAAAAAATATGATTTAAATTATAAATATGGACAAAGAGATAAATTTAATGTATTGACTACTAAAAAAACTTCTCAAGGGTACATACTCAACTTAGATAATAATGACTTACAAAGAAATGTTAGTTTGTTATTATATATAGACAATTTTAAAACTTCTGGTCAATTAAGGTGTAGTTTACAATTAACATACAGAAATGGTGCATATAATGGAAATAGAGTTTCTGGTGATATAGAAATATTAAGTTTAAGATAAAAATTATAAAATAATAGTATGTCAGTACAAGATGCAATAGATATTCTTTATGGTACAAAAACAGGTGATAAAGATGATGCTAGAAAGACACTAGAAAATTATGTTTTAAAATCTACAGAAGATCTTGAAGACGCACAAAAAAGAGTAAATCAACAATATAAGAAATCTAGTGACTTATCTAAATCAATTTTAGGTGATTGGGAAAATACAAACAATGTACTTAAATATGTCGCAAATCAACAATATTCTGTTTTAATAGATTCAGTTGCTTGGTTAAAAAATACTAAAGAACAATATATTTATGCAGAAGGTATTGCTAAAGAATATAAAAAATTAGGTAGAGATATAGGTTTAGGTGCTGCACAATCAAAAGCACTAGCTGACAGTTTTAAAGAATCATTACCCGCCTTTGCTAAGTTAGGTTTAGACGCTGATGATTTATCGTCAACATTAGAGTCAATTTCAGATAGTAGTGGTAGATTTAAAGGGTTTTTCCCCAAAGAAGATACCGAAAAAATGGCACAGATGATAGCAGGTTTAGGTATGTCATCTGAATCCGTAGGTGAATTAACTGATAGATTTGATTTAATGGGTGTTAGTGTTGCTAGAATGTATGAAGGTATTTCGGAAGTATATGGGGACTCACAAGCTTTAGGTTTAAACGCAAAAAAGGTTACTGATGTATTAGAAAGAAATTTTGCTTCGATGCAAAGAATGTCATTTAAAGGTGGGGTTAAAGCAATGACTGAAATGGCTAAATTAGCGGTAGATATGAGAATGGATGTTGCTGATATGTTAGGTATGGCAGATAAATTCTATAATCCTGAAGCTGCGATAGAAGCGGCAGCAGAACTACAATTAATGGGTGGAGATATTGCAAAGGCATTTGGTGACCCTTTTGAGGTTATGTATATGGCTAGAAATAAACCAGAGGAATTAGCTAAAAAACTCGAAGAGATGACTCAAAATATGACAGTATTTAATGAGGAAACTGGCGAATACACTTTACCTGCAGAGGCTAAACAACAATTAACATTTATGGCAGATAAATTAGGTTTATCAAAAGACAATGTAATTGATATGGCTTACCAAACGTCAAAACTTAAAGATATAAAATCTGCTTTTGATGGAACTAGTATGTTTAGTGAAGAAGAACAATCTGCAATTGCATCTATGGCTAAATTTAATACGAATACAGGTAAATGGCAAGTTGAATTTGGTGGAGAAAAAATTGAGCTAGATGATAGTGGTGCTTTAAGATCCGCAGTAGAAAATGGTATGTTAACTACACAACCTGATGAAGACCCTATTAAACAAACTGCACATGCAACTCTTACAACTTCTGAAATCGCAAAAAACACATTAGAAGAAATAAAAGCACAAACTATAGCAACGGTAGACTTATATAAAACTTTAGAGGCTGGTTTAGTTAAACCACAAAATGAATTAACTACATTATTAACTGATTTAGTTAGTAATACTGGTGATTTGTTAAAAGATGAAGATGTTGTTGGTAGTGCCATTGCAGATTTTATGAAAAATCCTGAAGTAAAAGCAAAAGAACTAGGTGATGAAATTGCAACTCAAATTAATAATTTAAACAATAATATAAACGCCTTATTTAGTGGAGATGAAACATTACTAAGTTTATTAACAACACAATTTCAGTTATTAAATAATAATTTAACTTCAATCGCAAAGGGAGGTACTTCAATACCAACACCAGACGGTATTATGACACCTGGTGGAAATAGTTTAGTTAGGATGCCTAAAGGTACTATGTCTGCGGTAATTGAACCAGATGTTAATGACTACGCTTTTTTCATACAAAAAGATAAAGTTACTAAAGGTGGTGATAAAACAACTACAACTAATAATAATACCAATCAAACTACAACTCAAAACGTTAATTTTAACGCCACTATTAAATTAGAGTCTAATAATCCTTCTTTAGATTTATCAGGTATGGAAGATACAATATCAAAAACTGTGTCTAATATGTTCTTAAACGCTAAAGGATCAATTGACGGAAATAATACTTCAAAAAGTAACCGAACTATGGTTAGTGGAGGAGTATTATAAATTTTTTTCATTCAACTATTGACTTTTCAATAAAAATTTACTATTATTACTGTGACCAGAATTATACAAGAATATTAATATTTAAAAATAATTCAAGTATAATAAATATAATTTAATTTTCCTGAATTTTATTGATGTAATATTTATATAATAAGAAATTATTATATATGGCAGGAATATTAGATCATCAAGGAATATTTTATCAAAAAGGAGTATTATCAACACAACAATTTAGAGATAGTATTCTGAGTAGAAATTTACCACCACCCGTTAATGAAACTTTAACTCAATCGGGATTAGTATCAAAATTGGATGATATTGGTAGAGTTATCAATGTACCTATATTTGGTACAGGTGATGAGAATATTCCTATACATTATGATGAAGATAAGAAAATGTTTCCTTTAGGAACTTTTTTTAGAACAACTCAAAACGTTAATTTAAATCCATATTCACCACAAAATGATGAGTATGTTACATATAATTTAACAATTCCACCAACCTTACCAAAACCTATTCCCGAAGAATTTGGGGAAAGAGAAAGAAAACCGTATCCAACATCCTATTCTTCTGATAGATTTGGATTGATACCTAATGGTGATAGTGTTGGTGTTGAATTTCCATTTAATGTTATTGATAATTATAAAGGATTGAATTTCCAAAGTGAAACATCTTTGGGACTTGTTGGTGGTGTTGAGTTAGAAAATAGTATTATTAATAAAATTGCACAAGTTGAGGATGAGG
>Ga0208898_1002026_pt1 | contig 12776 bp, 23 predicted proteins | sample VirMetDEL_Mar_4_FD_184513 | JGI IMG/M metagenome (GOLD analysis project Ga0208898, IMG submission 184513) | Aqueous microbial communities from the Delaware River and Bay under freshwater to marine salinity gradient to study organic matter... | ecosystem: Environmental > Aquatic > Marine >...
CGCCCCAACCAGAGCGGCCCCAGCCGCCGATTGGAACGATAACATCAGCCATTACGCTATCCGAATAATCGCATTACTTGCGTCTGCGGTCGGAAACACAATGGTGAAGTCACCGGCGGTGGAGGTTTTATCCCCACCGAAATCCAATACCACAACAGCCGGGTTGCTCACCGAGATTGAGGCGGTATTTGGAGTGGTGTTATAAATCAACGCGCCGCGAGCAGTAATGGTTGCAGTCGAGAAGGTTTCGTCAGCAAAATCGGTCAGAGCCGTCGTGCCAGACGTCGTCGGATTGACGTTCGTCAAAGCCTGACCGCCCGCCGAATAGCCAGTGCCGCTGGTCTCGTTCGTTGCCGAATACGCAGTCGTCGCCGCATTTAGCGTCGCCGAGCTGGTATACAGCGCGATGTTAAAGGTATCCCCCGTAGAGGCATCAAAATCATGCACACCATAAAGCAGTTCTTGCTTGAAGGATGTACACATGTAGTTTCCTGAGAAAGCCATGTCACAGTCTCCTTATCAACTCAGCAAGCTCCTTGTGGCCTGCGTCGGCTAACGCGTTGTACACAGTTGTTCTATCACTTTTTATCGCTTCGCGCATGTAAAATTCTAAAACTTTAACTAGCTGCTTACGAAAGGCCTTTGCTTGCGCCTGTATTGCAGAGGGTGCCGTGTCGCTGATCGAAATCACTTTTTGGGCGCAGCGCTCTGCGACCTCCTCTGGGGTAAACCCACGACCGTCAGTGGTGTGTACTTCTACCTTGAAATCGGGGTTTATGCTCAAGTCTAATGCTGGAAAACTCATTGTTTCGGCCTAATTAACATTCCAGTTCGGTATTCGTCGGTCACTTCTTTCGATTCTCCAAACATCTTCATGCCCATAATCGCTTCTGCAAACCGTTTTTCGTATTGTTGCATCATATCGGCCTCACCCTTCATATAGATGTAGGCTTCCATCAAGCTGCCATAAAGCATGGCAATCTCGGCATTTTCGCTTAACCACGTCGTCCCGCTGTCTGATCCAGCCGTCAAACTGGCCGGACGGTAGAAGTAATGCAGCTCAACCGCGTAGGAACTGTCGGGGGTGGGGCCCAGAATGAAGTTATCGACGTCAAAAACCGCGTAATAACGCGGATTTCCGGTTGTAGCGTTGTTTGGATTGAAGGATTGCACAAAATCAGCGTCTTTAAAGTCCAAAAACACCTTATTTGACGACCCGTCCGTAAAACTTAACGAGAAAGGGGCCAAAAAGTCGCTTGGACAAGCCAAATACTGGTTAGACGACGACATTGCACCGCTAACGTTCTTGCGAAACAAGCTTAATTGGACGTTTTTGAGGATGCGCTCCTCTGCCTGACGGATAAATACCGGCAAATTGTTCACAAAGGACGTTTCATCGTTCTCGGTGTAGTCCTGAATGGCCTGTTTTAGTTGCCCATATGTAAAGCTCATGTCGTCACCGTCACTTGGCCAACCTGACCGAAGCCTTGGCACGGTTTCAGGTTAGGATTTTCAACAAGAGGCACCCCGACAAACACATCAAGGGGCTCCACTCGGTCAGGACGCGCATTTTGCAGAGCTTCTGGGTCTACAACCTTGCGAAAGGGCCCTAATTGGGGGTGTTTCGGCTCATATTCGTCTGGTCCCACAAGCAAGCCATTCCACTCGCGCTTCATTACCTTATATGGGTAACGCTGCCCGGAGCGGTCTGATATTGCCCATGAATTTCTACCAGTCGCAAATTTCGCCATTAGCCAACCCTGTAGTATTCATACTTCGGAACGACATTGAAGGACGACCTATCACGATCTTCTGTCGCTGCGCGTTCAAATTCTTCTTCATACACTGCTTTTAGAGGCTGAACACGGTTCGGAGCCCTCTTCAAAGCAATGTAATAGGCCAGTCCCGCGGCTAAACAGGGGTAAAACCGAAAGGGAAGGTCCATTGTGTTCGTATAAATATCCGCATCATCCATCCGCGTTAGCGCATCATAGATAATAACGTCCGTAGAATTGTCCGGAACAGGCCAAAGTTTTAAATTTGGCGTCAATTGTCGGTCCAAGAAGAACTGATTTGCCCGTCCCTGCGTTGTTTTGTTTGGAATAGTCAAAAAACCGTCTCGGCTAAGACGTTCCAACGAGTAATCTGTTCCGTCTCGGCGGCAAACAACCGACAAAACGTCAATAACATCGGACCCAAGGTCGTATTCGCCATCGCCCTGCACCATCGTGATGCTGCGCTGTTTAATCGTCCATTGGTTTAACCCGCGGTTAGCCCAATCTGCCAACAATAGGTTGAGAGACCGCTTTGCCGTCTTTAGGTCGTAGCCCGTGCGGACCTCAAGCCCACAACGCTCAAACGCCTCCTCAACGTACTCGGCGACGTCTAGCTCAAAGTCTTTGCTGCCAGATGTTGTCATGCCTTTTTCCTACTCTTCTTGGCAGTCTTTGCAGACTGCTTGAATGCTTTGTCGGTAGGAGCGCCTTTGGACCCGGCTTTACGCATTTTTTCACCAGAACCCGCAGCAATGCGTTTCCGTTTAGCGTGAATGTTTGCGTATAGCCCTTGTTTAGCCATTATGCGTTCCTCACTCGGCAGCCACCGGCTTTTCCGCCATACTTCATCTTTTTGACCGGTCCGCCGTAGCTCATATGCTTAACGGCCCCGCCACAATTCATCTTCTTCACAGCAATCTTTTTGTAAGGTTTCTTAGTTTTTTTCATGTGTCACCCCAAGAATTTGTGAATAATCGGCGTTACGATTATCAGAATACCTAAACCCCAAATCTTGAGGTCTAATCCGTCCAAAGTCTTCTTCTGCTCAGTTAGCTTTTCTTCGACACGCTGATAGCGAAGATTGCACTCCGCCTCATGTTTCTCTAATTTAGCTAAAACGTCTTCTACGCGCATTTCTTCCTCACCAAGCTTTGCAAGACCAGTAACGGGCACTGAACTTGTCTTTTGCTGTGTCGCACGAGTGACGCGCTCTAAAGTTTTTTCGACGTCCCGGCTGATCTTTTTTAATTGCCATGTTCGGATCGCCGAAGCGAACGAGCTTAACGTCAGAGCCTTTCTTAGCGAGAACAGCGCTTTTCTTTGCTTTACCGGGAGTACGTTTTGGTTTGTTATATCCTGCAAAGGTCTCCCCCCGATAACTCAACCGGCCCGATGGCAAACGTTTTACATCTTTTGTCGTTGCCATTTTGACCGCACCTAACTGTAAAAGAACGTCATCGCCGTAATGTTGGTGGCTGTTGCGACGTAAATGTCGCTAGTAAACAAAACACCTTCATCTGGGATGTTCACAGAGTGTGAATCTGACGCCAAGAAATCTAGGTCAACAATTGTTGCCCCGCCATTTCCATCGGTCAGTGTTAGACGACCCGCGCCAGCGCCAGTAAGCGCCTGAATCTGACGTAGTCGAGCGCGGCCAACAGTGGCCGCTCCCGTACCGGTCAGACGTTTGGCTTTTACGTCTGAATTTGCCATTAGCTTTTCTCCTTCGCAGCTTTCTTAGGAGCAGCCTTCTTTTCCTCTTTTTTCATAGGTTTGCCGTCTTTATCAAGACCGCGGGCTGCCAGTTCCTTTTCAGAGGGCGCTTGGAATCTATTGCTCATAGATCAACCCCCTTATGACGCTGCGATGGTGCCGCCAGTGTCGGAACGCTTCCAGTTGGTGCCGTCAGAGAAGGCCAAAATAGCTGCGCCAGCCGCGCCGTTTGATACATAGATCACGGTGCCTGCACCCGCTGAAGAAGCGGAAGGAGCGCCTGCTACGGTATAAGTGGGAACTTTAATGTCGCCAATGAAACCGTTATCGGAAGTCACGGGACCGGAGAAAGTGGTATTTGCCACGTGTCACCTCTTGCACAAGGATTGGCTTCGCAGTCTGTGCAACGTCAGGAGGGCAACGACCTGTCTGCAAAGCTAATATGTTACGCCCTGCATAAATGATAACATAAGATTTGAAAAAAGAAAGGGGGCTCTTTCGAGCCCCCTCAAGTGCAGTTTCAGGGAGGATGGATCGTCGTGACCCAAATCCCTTATACCATACTTTAAGCTGCGCCGGGAGTACCGAAAACGCAACGCCAGTCGGACACGCCGAAGGAGTAACGCTCACGGGCCTTGAAGCGCATGTTACCGGTGTCAAAGTCACCTTCCATTGCCGTTTTGATCGGCGAACGGTTGAAGTATTTGAAACCGTTAGGCGCATCAGTCTTGATGAAGAATGCGTCGGTGTCGGTGAGGAAGTGGTTAACCACCGCACCTTCAGGAAGCATACCCATAGACTTCATTGCGTTCAGATCATTGTCTGCGGTGCCAGAGCGCAGGTTCGAGTTGATAACTCGCTCTGCGATGAACTGAAGCTCTTTAGGAATAATAAGCTTCATGCCGCGTACAGCAATCTTCAAACCGCGCTCGTCAGTCAGACCAGCGATGTCGATCAGCATCTGCTCAAGCGAAGTTTCGTTGAGGTCCGCTGCGGTTGCCAGAATGTTAGTCTGGTTACCCGACAGAGATGGGTGAGCGTTCGAGCAAAGTGCTGCACCATCGCCAATCGCAGAAGCACCACCCGTGAACGCATTGTTCAGGATAGCAGCAGCTTTGATCTGCTTGGTCTGGGCCATAGAACGGGCCAGAGCCTTGGTGTAGCGCGAGGCCAGACGATCATACAGGTTATCTTCGATAGCCTCTTCAGTGATCGAGAACGCAAGCGCGATGGTTTCGTGAGTGTAACGAGCAGTGTAAGTTTCCTGTGCATCGTCAAAGCTAATGCTTCCGCCTTCGCTTTTAACAGGTGCCGTGGAAAAACCACCGAGCATCACTTCCTCTTCAAATGCACGGTCCGAAGACTCCTCATCGAAGATTTCGCTATGCTCATTCTCGTAACGGTTATATTCGAGCCCGAACAAGGCATTAAGGCCGGGTTCCAGCTCTTTCGCTAGTTGTGCGCGAGAGATAGCCATTGTTTAGCCCTCCTTAAATGCCGGTGGAGTCCGCGGTGGTTTGAGAATCAAACCGGCGGGTTCCAGCGTTGAAATGAGCGTTCAGGCGAACAATAAGCGGGATACCCGCTGCCGTGAAGTCACTGTTAGCAACATCATCCATGATGCCAACAATGCGTAGCGGCAATGTTGCCGTAGTAGCGACGGACGACACTGACAACGCCGCAGTGGACGAACCAGTGTTGGTGCTGCCAGAACGAGCAGAGGTGCCCAGCGAAGCGTTCGCGAAAACGGTTGCCAGAGCAGTTGCGCGGTTGGTCAGCGAGGCGTCAGAAGCCACCTTGAACAATTGATTCGGATCGTCGGCGACATAGGCCTTAACCGGATGGTTAGTGTCTACGCTGACAGCGCCCGAACCGGGCCAGTAGTTAAGCCATACAGGTTTTTTCTGTACGGAATCGACGTACTCCACACCCATCAGGACACCCAAAGCCTGGGTAGTACCACCATCGGTCGCACCAGCTTGGTCGATAGTACCTGCCGAAGTAGGTACTACGATCTCATACTGGTAGATCGCGTTGGTGTTGTTGGAGGCGATTTCATACTGAGTTACCCCAGTCGTGTTTGCACCGCTACCAACAAGCCCGATAGGACGGAGACCGTAGGCAGTATTTGCGTTTGCCATAAGAGTTCTCTCCTATTGGGGCAGTCCTATTTACGAGGACCGCCGAAGGTTACACGAGATTGCCGATCAGCATTGCCGATCCGCATGGTTGAGTGAGCATTCTCGCGCATCATGTCAGAATCGACTGCCTGCATCTGGTCTCTACTCCGTTGATTGAAGTAATGTGTCCGTTCTGCAACAGTTTCTTCTGGAATCCGTGCGAGTAGCAATCCGCCAACTCCAAATACACCTTGATATTTACCTGAATCGACAACAGGCGCTTCAAAGTCAGGATACTCGTCCTTACGGACCAATTCCCAACCTTCGCGCATCTTGGCACTGATGTTCTTCGTGTCGTCAAAACCACGCGTTTCGGCGCGAATCCAACGATGTTTGAAGCCATCAGGGGCAGGTGGTGCATCTAGCATAGACGGGGGAGCCCAAGGCTTACGAAAAGCTTGTTTCTCCCGGGTTTGGTTAGCGCGAGAAGTCCGATTGATGGTCGAACCACCGGTTTGGTTGTCGTGTTCGCCCATCCTCTTACTCCTTCACGTATTTCGCATATTCTTCAAGCGGCACACCCAATTTCTTCGCTATCGCGACTTGGCTCGGGGTGAGTCGAACCTTTCTCCCACTGCGCCCAGAAACATTTCTTGAAGCACCAACAACCGTCTGAGCGGGTCGTCTGTTAGTACCGTTCCCGCCGTTTCCGAATTTATCGGCGATACGGCGATCAAGTTCAGTATAGTAGTCATCGCTTTGCGGGTCAAATCCTTCGTCTTCGACGAGTTTTTTGTGTATCCCGAAAGCTGCATAGGTCATGGCTTCGTCTGAGCCAAACCATGCATTGCGAAGAGCCCATTGTTCTGCTTTAGGATCAGGCCTACGCGGTTGCTGGGCAGGCATAGGCTGACGAGCCTGATACTGTGCCGCTGCCGCCTGTTGCTGGCGATACCGATCCTGTTGCATCTTAGCTTGATTGGCGCGGTCTTGTTGAATCGCCAACCCAGTCAAAGCACGTTGCGCTTCTACTGTGGCTTTGCTGTCGCCCAGCTCAATTGCTCGGGCAAGCGCTTCTTCCGCCTGTTGAATTTGTGTGTTTACACGATTGGTGTATTCAGTGACGTAGTTTGTGTCCAAACTATTCATGCGCTGCTTGAGGCCTTGAGCCTCGTTCTGCACCGCTTGAGCATAGCGAATAGCTTCCTGCTCACGGCGCTCGGCCTCGCGCATTTTCTTGGTCAGACGATCAATGCGTTTTTGCGTTGACGTCTCGGCCTTCTGAAATTGGTCTTCGGAATCGTCGTTAGGACTATCGGAAACTTTACTTTCCGATACCTCTACTTCGGTATCCGTCTCGTTGTCGAAATCAAGCTCGACGTGATCCTCTCTTGCTTGCGCCATTTTTTATACCTTTACAAGTGATGAATGTCTTCAGGGTCCATAAATGGTGGCCAGAATCTCATCATCGTTGAGAATCCTGACCTCTCCGCCGTCGATCTGAAAGCGTGATCCAGCATAGCGGGCAAACATTACCCACTGCTTTTCTTCACACCACGGACCGGAGGGGAACTTGTCAGTGTCCTTATATGCTAAAGGACCAACTTTTAGGACATAGCCCACCTGTGTAGAGATGTTGCTCCTTTCCTGCACCTCAGAAGGAAGGAAGATACCGCCAGCGGTCTTCGACTTGCCTTGGTAGGGGAGGATCAGAATACGCCATCCAGTAGGTGCGGGCATTCTTTCGAGAAGACTTCCTTCAATTTTGGAAGGGTCTAAGCGCGGTTTTTCGACGTAAGCGTCGGCGAGGTTTGGCTTAGTGGATTTAGCTTCCTCGGTTATTTTAGTAAGTTCTTCAACGCCTTTTTTTACGGCGCTTAAATCAAATTTAGCTGCTTCAGTCATCTTGACGCTCCTGTTTATCTAGCAGGCTCTTGAGTTCCTGTTCCACGTGAGTAATGCACTCCAAGTTGCCCATCAGCTCACGATAGTGTTCCATTGACTTAACATTTCCATTGGTCATGTAGTCAACGCAACCTTGGCGACGTTCTCGGAGTATCCTGAACACCGCTTCGGTAAATTTTATTTCATTCATCCAGTCCTCGCATAAAATCGAACAATATTCGATAGTATCCTAGCATATCTTATATCAAAGATGCTAGGATGAAAAAAAATCATGCGAGTTCAAAATGTGGGGCGTCGATAAACGGCCTTTTGCCCTCTGAACGGCGCAAATCGACGTAAGCGTTCATCGCTTCTTCCATTGTGCCGTCCCAATCGCGGATGTCAGGAATGTGCCACGCGGCACCCCAGCGAATACCCACCCCAGCCGCTTGTGCGCCCTCTTTCATGGCGTCTGCGATCTCGTCGTAGATATTCAATTCCCACGATCCACGAGAACCAAGGTAAGCCATCAAGTCCACAGCATGACCACCAATATGCTTAGAACTCATGGTTTGGCTGGCACCTTTAGCCACCAGCTCACGCTGTTCCTCTATTGTGCGGAGGCCACAGATAACGCCAAAATCCGTCTTGGTTACGGTAATCGCGTAATTGACAACAGCAACCAGTCCGGCGTCTACGCCGTCCAGTTTATCTAAGCTACGTCGTGACAGTTTAAACGTCACTTTGCGACACCTCGCGCCTTCTCTACAGTACGCAACGCTCCTAGACCAAGCATACCGCCTAGAACAGTAAGAAGCGTTCCCATGTCAAATTCTGGAAGTGTTGGTAGTTGAACCCCAAATACCGCTATGGCAAAAATCATGCACGGCTGAAGGACAAAGTGGTACAAAAAGGCAATTCCGCAGGTCCATCCGATGAAGGGACGCCAACCACCCTTAAACACTGAGCCAGAAGCGGCTTCTGCTTGATTGACTGCGATCTGAGCAAGCGCAATCTCGTGCGCTTGCTTTTCGGCCATCGTCGAAATTTCGTGTGCAAGCCGGGCCTTTTCGCTGGCGTCCGGGATGAACTTGTCCAGCAGACCAGTTATCGGACCAATTAGTGCTTGTAACATAGGGCTCCTCCTAAGATTTCCCGCATTTTATCCTATACCCAAAGCCGATGTTTGGAAAGATTATTTACGGGACATCCAAGCAGAAACCCCCATATCCGCCCCTACAATGCCTGCCATGGTGATCTAAAACAGACCGAACAAGTCGTAGGGACACCGTATCATTAAGATAACTTTTAAAAAGTTACTTTATCCGCCAGTTGGGGCGAGAGAGGCAATACCCTGATCTTCAGGGCGACGGAAAGGATTCGGAATGCCATTAAGCTGTAAACCGCCGTACATCAGAACACTCCTTCAAAACGCTGCTTACGCGCGATGGGACTAAATCCCTTGATGGCTCCGCCCTTGGCCTTCTTCACCACCTTCTTCTTTTTTGACTTACCCGCCTTAGAAAGCGCAATCGCCACAGCCTGCTTCTGAGGGTAGCCCTCATCCCGCAGCTTACTGATGTTGCTGCTTACAGTCTTCTGGCTTTTGCCTTTCTTCAGCGGCATATCAGCAACAGCCCATGTGCATTGTGCCTTTAATAGCAGCGCCAGTACCACGGGTTTTTACCCGGCGGAACTTATCGCCTGCAATAGGGGCTTTCTTCTCTTTGCCGACCATTTCAGGCTTAGGCGGATTTTTCGGCGCAGAGCCGTTAATTTTTACTGGACGATTTTTCATTGGGGTGACCCTCCATTGTTACGTTGTTTAAGGAGCTCGCGTTCCATCGCCGATTGAATACGAGCTTGCGTTTGCCTTTCCTGCGACGCCAAACGTTGCTGGAATTGGTTTGACCGCATCTGCATGGACTGCTGGTCCAACTGCACCTTTGCTTGGTCGATCTGGTTGTCGGCCTGATCGGACTGTGCCTTGAGCTGAAGCTCCTGCTCCTTGAGCTGCACAAGTGGGTCCGGGGCCCCCGCGCCAGATAGTTCGCCAGACATCTGCTTGACCTGTTGCAAGCCTTCCGAAACAAGCTGTGCGGTAAGCTGCTCGATCTGCAACATTTGCTCGTCATCGGCAGGCTGGCCACCTTGCTGTTGCACTTGCTGCAAATATTGCACCGCGGCCTGTTCACGCGCAGCAATCTGGACGTGTTCCATAACATGCTTCTGCAACGAAATAGCCACCGGTGGCATCTGAGCAACCAGCGGAGATGCACCAAACGTCAAATGCGCCGAGATATGCGCCTGATGGTTCTGTCCTTCAAACGCCTTCAACGGCAACATATCCAATGCGTTGATGTTTTCCTGCGCCGGATCAAGCGGTTCAGGAATTTCCGCAGGAATTGCCTTCATTAAACGATCTACATCGCTCACTCCCAAAGCCTCGTACATGTCACGGAATACTTCGTGCATGTTGTGTATCTCAGGGGCTTGGGCCGCGAGCTGTAGTTTTGTCTGCGCCAGCATAATGCGCTGCGCCTGACTAAAGATGTTTGGATTACTGACCGGAATAACATCCACGCGGTCATCAAAATCCTTTGCCATGATCTTCTGGTCGCCACCAGCAATCGAATACGGATATTCCTGCGGTAGATACTCAGACATCACGCGAGCAAGAATCTTAAACTCCTGACGCATCGCGTAGTGCAAGCGCTTGTGAACGGCACTCATGACCCGCGAGCCCTGTTCCATCATCGCAATGGTCGTGCCCACCGGAGCCTGTTGATTGCCGTCACCCACCTTGAGGTCCGTAATCGTGGCAAACCGTTGACCGGCCTGTACCACAAAGCCCAGCAAGTTAAACAACGTTTGGTCTGGGCCCTTAAACGGCAGCGGCATGAGGCTATCCCGTATAGCCCCACCCGGTGCGTCCACGTCTCGGAACTCACCGGGCTGCAACGGATCATCGTCATCCCGGATACGCAGTCCACGGGCCTTGAAACCCGCAGGGAGGTTGGACAACGTACCGGCGTCGATCAACTGTCGCAGTGCCGCCGTGGCGGTGCGTGACAGCCCGCCAATCGTATGGATGAGACCAAGCCCGTAGAAGCCGAAACCCGGGAGGAATTTGTAGTGCGTAAAGTACGCGATCTTTTTCTTCAGATCGTCGTCTTCGCGGAAGTTTCTGCGAATCGACAGAACCTGACCGTTGTCCATCGACAAAGTCACAATGTACGGAATCCGAATGCCGGTAGGCTCGCCATCGGAATCCAAATCTTCGTAGCCCTCTAGGTCCAGATCAACGTGGCACTCAAGGATGGTGCAGTCATAATCAATCTGGCTAGGCTCAATACCTTCAATGCGGTCCAGCTTATCCTCAATCTCAGTCAAATCTTTCTGAGCAGGGATAACTTCAACGTCCAAATACAACCCGGCAAGCTGGCGCTTACGCAGATCGTTTAGTGACATTCTAACCACTTGCGTGATGTTGCAGCATGTCTCGAGGTCCGCGGTCTCGTAAGGAACCACCAAGTTCTCCGCAGGAACAAACTTGGATACCGCACGACCTAGCGTCTCGTCATAATACGTTTTCTTGAACGTAGAACCGGCCAGAGGCAGATAAAACAGCATCTGGTCCATATCAGGCGTGTATTCCTCCATCACATTCGTGATGTAGTAATTCATAAATGTTCTTACGCGCTGCGCTTGAGCAACCTTTTCACGCGATTCCGCACCCATGACAATAGTTCTAACGGGCCCCGAAGGAGGTAACAGCTCGTTAAATGCTTGAGCTTGAAACTGGGTTGCAGCTTCCGCCAAAAGCGGGTGAGTGACGCCCGAAGCGCCTCTGAAAGGTTGCGTCCTTTCTTCATAAGTGAAGCCAAGAAGTTCGAGACCATTCGCATACGCATCCTCCCAGTCCTGACGACTTGCCTTGTTTGCGTCGTATTCACCCAGAAGTTCGCTGGCAATGCGCTGTAACTCGCGGTCAGGCATCTCTTCAGCTAAGTTTGCATAAAAATCTTCGTTCTGACCGCGCTGATCCTGCGGTTCAAAGTCAATCTCAACCCCACCGTCTTCGGTAGGCGTAATGCCAATCTCACCAACGCCTTCCGCGTTAATCATCGCCATTACATTGTTTTGCGAATCCGGAAGCTCAATTTCCATTTCCGCAGCTAAATCTTCCTCAGAGAGCTGTGACGGAACGTTCCTGTCTACTAAGCTGCTCTTAAATCCGTTCAGTCCTGGGTCTGCCATTCAACTCTCCCCGATACGATCACTGATAATTCAGATATGGGCGCGAAACACCCATAATCCGACGCGTCGTATCAAAATAACCCTGCTCATTGCGGGGGAAGTAAACATCGGGCCCTGTGGGAGGTGACATAAAGTTCCGTGGAGCGCGAGGCTGACCCGGGGCTGGCGTCATCTGCTCCTCTTTTGTACGGCCCATAATCTGATCCAATTGTTCAAAAACCCTCGCATCTACCATGCGTGTCAGGTCTTGAATGCTGGCGTTCATACCAGCTTGCGTAAATATCTGACGACCAACAGCGTTGTTGCGCTTATCCATCGCCGCGTCACGCGCATTCTGTCCGCCAAACGGCCATGGCCCAAAACGATCCAAAAATTCGTTGAAATCACCAACCGTTTCCGCAGTTCCTGGACCATACTCTTTAGCCAATACCGCAGAACCAAGCATATGGGCCCGTGCGTCTTCTAACTCAGGATACGTCGGTAGGTCATGACGTGGACGAGCCATACGCATACTTTCCGGCTCGTTGCCGGTAGGAATGACCATCTGGCCTTGTACAGGATCAAAAACGCTGGGGTAGTTGTAACGCTCAATGAGCTGTTGCATAAAAGAAGGATCAGAACCATAAAGAGCCTCGGTCCGCGTACCGCCAATTCTGGCACTTTCCCGCAAATCCCCTGTAGGGTCTTCGCCTGTCAGCGTATCCCATAAAAAAGAACCAAAGCCTTGTTCTTCTTGTTCCGCATCCCGTTGCATCTCTTCGGGCATGTAGTCAAGATATGTCGGAGTAGCGCCGGGTGCGGTCTGGCCCATATCCATCGTCATAACTCCGCCGCCTTCTTCGAAGCGGAAAACTTTGCGGGCAGAAATACCGTAGTCAGGACGGCCGCCAGGCATGGCAGGCCTATAATAGCCCTCGAACCGCGGGCCGCCCTTAGGCTCGTAATATCCGCGGTACTCAGTCGGCTCGACCCCGCTAGTGCCATAAGTAGCTTTTGCGGGGGCCCCGTAGCGTTGCAGTTGTTC
>Ga0208898_1002028_pt1 | contig 12772 bp, 8 predicted proteins | sample VirMetDEL_Mar_4_FD_184513 | JGI IMG/M metagenome (GOLD analysis project Ga0208898, IMG submission 184513) | Aqueous microbial communities from the Delaware River and Bay under freshwater to marine salinity gradient to study organic matter... | ecosystem: Environmental > Aquatic > Marine > Coastal...
AGTATTATCTTCAGAATGTCTATCGTGATAGTGGTTGGGTGGATAGAACGGACATTACAACGGATAATAAACCTATTACCCCCGACAATCAGATAGAAATACAAATTATCAAGCCGAAAGATTTGGAAGATAAAAAATAATTTATTATCTTCGTAGTATGATTGAAGATATTACATATAAAGTTTGTTCTAAATGTGGGGAAGAAAAACCTATGACTACAGAATATTATACATTTCGTAAAGATAGTGGTAAGTTTCGTAATGAATGTAAAGGTTGTATGAAAAATTATCATAAAAAATATTATGTTGAAAATAAAGAACTTTTAGATAAAAAAAATATAGAATATTACAACAATAATCGTGAATATCTGTTAGATAAAATGAAAGATTATCGTGAAGATAATTATGATAAAATATACGCTCAAAAAGAAAAATGGAGACACAATAATCAAGATAAGATAAATAAAAGACAAACTGAATTATTCAAAATTAGATATAATAACGATTTAATTTTTAGATTACAAGTATTAGTTAGGAACAATATTAAAAAAGGATTAAAAAGAAACAATCTTAAAAAGAATAGTCCAACTTTATCTATTCTTGGTTGTAGTATTGAAGATTTTAAGAAAAAAATAGAAAGTCAATTCCAAGAAGGAATGTCTTGGGACAATTATGGAATATATGGTTGGCATCTAGACCATATTATTCCTTTATCATTAGCAAAAACTGAAGAAGATGTTTATAGATTAAACCACTATACTAATCTTCAACCATTATGGGCTAAAGATAATTTAAGAAAATATAATAAACTACCCGAAGAAATTGTTTAATGAAAATACAAGCAACGGAACTTTACTTAAAGATTGATGAAGCAAAAAAGAAGAATAGATATATCTTTCTTCGTGGAAGTTCCCGTTCAGGAAAAACTATTGCCGCAATCCAAACCCTAATCATAGAAGCACTAACCCGTCCAAAGATTTCCATTACTATTGCCAGAGCCACACAGGTTTCCATCAAGAACACCATTCTAATTGATTTTAAGGAAGTATTAGAACAGATGGGGATATACGACAAGGGCACACTAAATAAAGTTGATTTAACATACACATTTGATAATGGTTCAATAGTCAGGTTCATCGGACTTGATGATACAACAGGTAAGTTAAGGGGGCTCAAATCAACCCTGGCTATGATTGACGAAATAAATACAATAGATAGAAATAGCTTCGTTCAGTTAGATATTCGTTGTGAAGATTATATCATAGGGGCATATAATCCTGAAATGGAAGAAGATAGTTGGATATTTGATTACGAAAAGAAAAAGAATGCCGAACTAATAATCAGCACATTTCACCAAAACCCCTTTTTAGAAGAAAGTATCCGTCAGTCAATAATGGACTTAAAACACACGGATTATGACTTGTATTTGATTTATGCTGAAGGAAAGATAGTTCCCCCCCGTGAAAAGATTTTCGTTCAACCAGACACATATACAGAAGAACCCAAGAATGTTAAGGCAACCTACTACGGATTGGACTGGGGTTTCGCAACGGATTATTGTGGTGTAGTAAAAGTCCAACTGGTAGGTGAAAAGGAATTATATGTAGAACAACTGATTTACGAACAGGGACTAACTAATGAAGATTTGATTTATCTGTTAAGGGAAATTGGATTGGATAAAAGTTCAGAAATAGTAGCCGATAGTTCAGAACCAAAATCTATAGAACAACTTAAAAGAGCAGGGTTCAAGATTAGGGGTGTGAAGAAAGGTTCAGGTTCAGTTTTATTTGGACTTCAGAAAATGCGAACCTTTAAGATATTTATTAAAGAGACATCAACGGACTTAATAACAGAGTTTAAGAATTACAAGTTCAAAAGGGATAGAAGCGGACGACTAACGAATGTCCCCGAAGGGCTAGACCACCTGTTAGACGCACTACGATATGTGGTGATGGAGTTTGTAGATAAACCTAAAAAACCAAATTATACTTTTATATGAAACTAGTAATTGATGAAAAAGAATACCAGATTAAACCCCTAACCATAGATGATTATTTATTCTTTACAAAAAAGGAAAATCAGGACATCAAGGATTTAGAATTGTTATTACGATTTACAGATGCCCCCAAATCAGAATTGGTTAAACTTCCATTTCACAAAATCAATTTTGTAGCATCAGTTATTAGAAGTGATTTTGGTGGTGATGACGATTATGGTAATTTAGATTTAGTAATTACCCACAAAGGTAAGAAATACGGATTGATTAAACCAAGTGAAATCAGTTATGAAGAATGGGTAAATCTTGAAGTGTTTATGGGACAACAACCATTAAACATTAGATTACTGGCAACACATTTATACAAACCCCTTAAATCAGATAAGGTTGGGGACGATAGGGAATTGATAGATTATGACTTAAATGAATGTGAAAGTCGTGTATATGATTTTGGTGGAATACCTATGGGACAATTCACTTCAGCCCTTTTTTTTTTAATAACTTTCGCACAGAAACTTACCGAAAGTTTGGCAGGCTCTATGGCGAACAAGCTGAAGATGAAGGAACAAATGAACGAGCTGAAGAAACAACAAAAGAAGAAGTTTTACAATCAATAGTAGATTTCTATTATTCATCACTTATGCTGGCATCACAAGACGACATATTGAAAACAGGACAAGTCCTTAAACTAAATCTTTACGAGGTATTATCGTATTTATCATATAGGTTAGATAAAGCCGACAGGGAAAACCAAAAATATAAAAACGCTGTAAAATGACGATTAAAAATCTAATACAATTCTTTAAGACATTTACAACAGAACACCCCATTCTACAAACTTTCAGTTGGGGTAATTTGTCTGATTATTCAAGGGAAGATTATATCACCCAATACCCCGCAATACATTTCGTTCCCCAACCATCAACATTAGGGGACACATCACAAGACATCACCTTTTCGGTGTTGATATATGATTTGTTAAATGAATATGTGGATAATCCTACCAATTCAAATCAGTTGGATAGTATGGCATTATGTGAAGAAATTATGGGGGACTTCACTAACTACTTTATCAATCAACTTACCAACTATGGTTATTACTTACAAACCCCAATAAGTTATTCATACTTTACTGATAGATTTGCCGAAAGTGTTTGTGGTGTTGAAGCTACAATCACAATTACTATAGAACAAACTGCTTGTATCCCCCCGTTTATAGTTCCGTGTCCTACGGAAACAATCCAACAATATTTAACAACAACCATTACTGGTGATACTATTGTATTGGATTTATTTAGTGATAGTGGAACGACTAGTGGGACAACTGCTTTATGTAATTATTCTTATTCAGGAATGGCTGGTGGTAGTTCAGGTTCAACATATTACTTTACTGGTTTCATTCAAGAAGGACAATCAAGTAAGACAATAGATACAAGTGGAAACTTCCTTTATTCAGGGGAAACGATGGTTTCAGGTGGTATATTGGATATTACAACTACGGGGTGTGATTGCCCCACTAATATCAACTTTACGGCTTTTGACCCGTTAGGTTATTATTCTTTGGAATATGTTTCTGTAATTGGTAGGGGTATTAGTAATGGAAATGATTTACCATCATATCAAAAACAAAGCGAACAAAATAACTTTGTGGTTGAATTAAAAACTGAAGGGTATTGGGACTTATTACGAACTTTTTATTTATGGAATGGTGATTATACCGAATTAGGATTTGATAGTATAGAATGGAAGACGGGAAATAACAACGCACAATTCAGACAATCTAATCTTGGAACTAATCCCCCGACACACGACGCAGGTAAAGGAATACACTTTAATTTAGGTTGGGATATTCAATTAGCAAACAATCTAAACAACGATGAAAACGGAGTTCATTTCGGGGTATGGGTTTATGATAATTTAGATACTACACCAGACACTTATGAAAAGTGGTATATCGGTTCAGGTTCATTACCACCTAGGCAGGGTATGTCTGCTAGAAGTGCTAGTGGAAGTCATAGATGGCCTAGCTTAACGGCAGTTCCCGTAGCATCATCAGCGGATATGAGCGGTAGTGGATTTAGAATGATGGGTAATAGTGGAAACACCGCAACGAATGGTGTGATTACATTTACCCGTGATACAGACGAACTTTACTACAACGGACTTACATATAGTCCAACTTTCCTTCGTTTAGCCCCACGAATAAACTTTACAAGTGGAACAGGACAACCTGGTTTTGAATGGATATGTTCTGCTTATTGGAATACCAATAGGGGATTAGATGAAAACGAAAGAAATGGTTTAAGGACATTACTACAAAAATATTTAACCACGGCATAATGGAAGAATTGTTAAACGAATTAGGTGAAGCTATTGTTGTTCTTATCCGTAAGCAGATGGAAACAGCACGCCCCCGTTTTAGTAAAAGGGGTGAAATACCAAAGGGTTCATATAATTTTGTTGGAACAGGTAGATTAAAGAAGTCAGTAGATTATAAAGTAGTTGATGAAGAAATCATTATTATAATGGAAGATTATGGTGTTGAATATGTCTTTTCAGATTTAGCACAAGCACAAACTGGCGGTGAAGGTGGTTCTTTTCCTGGCGGTGGTAAGTATTACCCCGACAAAAGAAAGTCAGGACAGAAAGCCAAGTTTAGTCCCCTTATCAAAGCACTTACCGCATGGGCTAGTAAGAAGTTTCAAATACCACCAGCCGAAGCCAAGAACGCAGCGTTTGCTGTTAGAACAAGTTTATTCAAAGCGGGATACAAGGGATTACCTTTATTCACAGAACAATTATTAAACAATATAAATGCCGAAGTAGATAGATTACTTAAAGACGAAAGGTTCGCAGAAAGCGTATTACCTGAAGATGTAAGGGAAAAGATAGAAAATCTATTGGTGTTCGGAAAAGAAACATACAATTTAACAATAGGAGAATGATTAGTTATTTAGCACAACCCAATACTATTGAACCAAGTTATTCTAATTTGGTATTTCAATTTTTATCAACGGGAGCTACGGATAGTTCCAAATACAAATATAGATATGTAGTTGATGTTTATATCCAAGAAGGTTCAGACGAACAAGACGGACAAGTAGCACAACTTAAAATAACGCCGTCTTCTGAAGGTTGGGGACAAGTAGATATATCCCCCATCTTAAGAAACTACACACATTCAAAACCTGTAAATGCGGGTTGTAGTGGTTCAACACCATTACATACTTCAGCATGGGGTTATTTGGATAGTAATATGATTGTATATTCCATCAAGGTTGGTGAAGAATACGCTTCAAGTGCTAATGGAACGATATTCACTTATGATGGTAAAGGTGAAGTTGGTGAGCCCGATGTTCGTAGTAGTGTATGTTATGCTTATAACGGGGTTAAGGAATGGTTTAATGGTAAGAACTATGATTTTGAACCTTATTACTTAACAGGTAATACTGCGTTCAGTAGTGGTGTTTGTAGATTTATGACTAATTCCCCACGAACAAGATATATCAGAACAGGGGATTATTCTACATTAGCTGCGTTGAATTATATGGATACAACTACCGACTTAAATAGTCGTGAAATATATTCTGCTTTATTCACATTCTACGATAATAACGATAGTGTAATTTCAACAGGTAGAACTTATAATGTTTATGACTTATGTGGAACTAGACCAAATTGTTCTTACTACGATGGATTTTGGGAAACCCCTACAAATTGGGCGGAACAACAAGTAGTATATTTGGGTGTAGGTGTTCCGAATATTGAAGAACACGGAATTAGTTTCCCATCAAATACACAATACTATAAGGTTCAGTTGGAAGGGACATTATCGCAACCAACGCCCCCAACGCCAACAATAGATACTTTTAGTGGTTGTTCTTGTTATGACTATCAAGTAGAAAATGTTAGTGCTGAAAGTCAAGTATCTTTAACCTATTTGGATTGTTTTGGTGTGGAACAAAGTTTAACATTAAACCCCGAAACATTCGGGCAATTCTGCGCTTGCCAAAATACAATCAATTTTACAACATCATTACCAAGTGATTATGTTTTAACACAATTATTAGATTGTGATTATTGTAATTGTAGAACATTTAGAATACAAAACCCAGACCCCGATTTTGAATTATCATATTCGGGATATTCTTGTAGTGGTGGAACTATAAATGGTTCAGTTCCCCCTGACGATGAAGTTTATATTTGTGCGTGTGAAGGTAGTGTAGCGTCGGCTGATGGTTTGATTATATCAGATGAAAGTGCTTGTCCTGTTCCGTTTAGTGCGGATTGTCGTGATGTGGCAATATCACATACGGGTTCAACACCACAAACACTTACATATACGGGTTGTTGTGGAACAGAACAAACTATATCAGTTCCACCAGCAGTATCTGCTGTAGGTATTAAGATGAATTATCCATTCCCGACAGATGCGGGTTGGACGATTACTGACTTTGGTTCAACGACACCTGGCGATTGTCCGCCAGACCCAATTCCACCAAGTCCCACAACATTCGGGACTGGTGATAATATTATCGCACAAAATGTATGTGATGATACACTAATGTATTTCAGTTATACAGGGGACACATTAGAAGTTGGTAAGTTTGTAAATTACGAAAATACTGCTTATGAAATATTAGCAGTTGGTGGTGGTGGATTTGTTCCATTAAACTACCCATATGTTTTTGATAATGAAGAAGATGCTTTAGCAGCTTTCCCTTGTCCTACAACTTCAACGGGATTGTGTTTAGATACAACATTCATTTCTGAACCATTCTATTTCTACCTTGACGGGATTTGCTCTGCGGGTGATAGGGTTGTTTATTTTATGAATAAGTTTGGCGCTTGGGATAGTTATAATTTCAGAGCAAAAGAAGATACGGGTTATGGTATTGAAAAAGAGGAATACAAATCAGCCCCCGAACTTTATAGTCAGGGGTGGGATAGTAATTCTTATTATGGTTGGAATGCTAAAAGAAATGTATGGAATAACCAAGTAAATAAGTCGGGTATTTTATTCACGGACTTTATGCCACAATCAGAAACAATTTGGCTGACTGAAGAATTATTCCAATCCCCATCTGTATATCTTGTGGGTGATGATGGTGTATTAGAACCTATTACAATCACCAATAGTGAAGTAATTGTTCCTAACTACCAAGTTGGTTCATCTAAATATCAGATACAAATTGAATATAAATCAGGATACAATACAATAAGACAAAACCACGAATAAGATATGGTAGAATTATGGTTAAAATCAAACATTACTAATGAATGGGTTTCAATAGATTTAGGTGGGGATTTAGCAATTTCCCTGAATAAGTCATTTGAAGAAATTGAAGATTTTTCAACAATCAAAAGTGAATATTCTAAAACTTTTGAAATACCCCAAACATTTACCAACAACAATTTTTTTAGAAGTTGTTTTATGGTGAATAGCTCTAACTTTTCTGACGCTGTTGTTGTTGAAGCAGTAGTGAAGTATGGTGGTAGTGATGTATTTAATGGTAGTTTAAGATTAAACAAAATCATCAACGCAGAAGAAGGGGGAACATATGAAGTTTTCCTAACCCAAGCATTACCTGATTTATCACAAGCATTACAAGACATCAGATTAGTAAATCTTGATTTTTCCGATTTAACACACGAACTAACCTACGACAACATAGTATCAACCTGGACTTATTCGGGTGGTTCTTACGACAACTATACGGGTTTAACGGGGACATTATTATACCCATTAGGAAACTACGGATATGATGACGCACAATACTACGGAAGATTTGAAACAGGTAGTAGTGGATTTACTGATAGTGGTTCTGCTATTTCCCCCACACAATTTGCGCCGTGGGTAAATGTAAAATATCTTTTGGATAGGGCATTTAGTGCCACATCATTTACTTATGAAAGTAATTTCTTGAATAGTGATTACTTCACGGGGTTATTCACAATAACTAAAGGGAATACTACGATGGGTGCCAAACCTGCGAAGGATAGTTCATCTAACGCCAACTTATTCATCGTAGAAAACACAACACCATTTACCGATATTGGATATAATCCAGACAGATATAATTTCAATACCAGTTATTTTGATGGGTTTATCTTTACTGATGTTCTACTAGACCCCCTAAACATATTCAGTCCATCAGTCAATTCAACCCCAAGTGGAAGGGGACATTTCTTTACCCCCGCAGTTGATGGTGTGTATAAGTTCAAGGTAAGTTTTTCAGCATATTTAAGAAATGCGTTTTTAGCTACTTATCTGAACTTTGCGATTAAAGATGTTGATGACGGAACAATCTATAATCAGGTTCAAGGTTTAACTATATTCAATAGTTCAACACCAACAGATTATACGGACATTTATATCAACGCAACTTTACCAGCTGGTAGAAGGGTGGCTCTGTATTACGCAGTTCAAGATACGGGTGGCGACCCTTATGCTGATATTGTATTCACATATCAAAAGTGGGAATTATGGACTTCACCAATTATCAGTTTATCTGATAATGTTTTATTACAACAACAAATCCCCGCAGAAATTACCTGTTTGGACTTATTCAGGGGGATTGTAAATAACTTTAATTTGGTGGTAATACCTAATGGTGATAGAAACTTTATTATTGAGCCTTGGGACAATTATTTTGCTTCTGGTAAAACTTTAGATTGGAGCGATAAATTAGATTATTCATCACAACAAACTTTAGAACCGACAACATCTTTGAATAAGGAATACATTTTAACATTCAAAGAAACAATAGATAAATTATCATTAGAAAATATTGAAGATAATAACCAGGTATTCGGGACATACCGATTGGTTAGTAGGGAGCCGTTCCATAGTGGTATTTTCAAACAAGAAAGTATTTTTGAACCATTACCTATATCTACATTTGACGATGAAACGGAAAGTAATATTCTTATCCCCCATTTATACGAACATAAAGTAGCAACGAATGAAACACCCGAACAATTTGTTCCAATATCAAGTGGTTTAAGATTGGGGTGGTATAACGGAATGTTGGACGCAACCATTACAGGTTCATCGGTAAATTGGTATATGTTAAGTGGGGCAACTGCGGTGGCTAAATCAACATATCCTGCTATTTCTAATTTTAGTTCTTATGAATATACACAATCAAGTTTTAGTGATTTGAATTATAAGAACCAATATAACCCTTGGCAAAGATGGAATGATAGTTATGTTGGATATACCAATCGTGATGTTTATAATGACTTTTGGTTTGGTAGATTATCAACAATTTACGAACCTGATACGAAGTTCTTTAGTGGTAGATTTTATTTAACCCCTGAAGATATTAAAAATATAGATTATAATGATAGGGTATATTTTGCCGAAGCGTATTGGAGATTGTATGAAATGAAAGACGCAGATATTACATCAGAAAGTTTGGTAGATTGTATGTTCTTAAAAATACCATATGACTTACCAAGTAAAACTTATATCAGTCCAACTTATCAACAATCAGAACCGCCAACAACACCAGTCGTTACTGGTGCGACACATTCTATAAACTTCTTTAGTGATGTAAGTTTGTTGAATATGTGTAATGAAACAGCAACAATATATCCATACTATTCTAACTGCTCTGTGATTAGTGATGGGTGTTCTATATTCACGGATAGTGGGGCAACTACCCCTGTTGAAGAAGGGACATTAGTAAAACCACAAGGGGCATCAACTATTTATTTAACACAAGAAGACGGAATACTTGTGTCTATACAAACTTGTTAAAATATGGCTAAAGAAGTAGGTGTAAAAATTAAAATCACTAGTGAAGGTGGTGAAAAGGTAATCAACAATTTAGGGGAGCTTGAAAATGAATTAGCGAACTTACAAAATGAATTAAGGACTGCGGACTTTGGTTCTAAAAAGTTTAATGATTTATCACAAAGCATTCAAACATTAAAATCCCGTATTGAAGATGTTGATAAAGCAACTGAAGGATTAGGGGTTGAAAAACGATTGGCTGCCATCAACGCAACCACAGGATTACTTACGGGTTCATTCCAAGCACTAGCGGGTGTATTGGGTGCCGTTACTAGTGATGAAGAAACATTAGCACAGGTTCAAGCCGCAGAAGCTCAAGCATTAAATGTGTTGAATATCGCATTAGGTGTTCGTGCGGTTTCTGAAGGTGTTTTAGAAAGTAGATTATTTAGAAGAATTGCCGCAGAAAAATTATCTAATGCCACAAGTAAGGCATATATCGCAACAGCTAAAACAATATCAATAGCATTAAAAAGTATCGGTATTGAAGCGGGTGTGGCATCTACAAGTGTTAGGGTATTGACGGCATCTATGGCGGCTTTGGGTATTCCCCTACTTATCGCAGGATTTACTGCGTTGGTTAGTGCGATTGCTAATACCAACGAAGAATTGGAAAGTAAGGCACCAGTAACGGCAGCAGGGTATTATGATGAATTAAGACAATCTATTACAGAATTGGAAGAAAGCGCCCAAATACGATTAGATAATGCTAAATCATTAGGGGATAGTGAATTAGAAATAGCCCAACAAGAATTAGATGAAAAAAAGAGAATATATCAAGAACTACAAGAAGAATATGATTTTCTTTGGAGCAGATATAGTTTCTTATTAGGTGAAGCTAATAGAAACGAAGATACTTGGTTATTTAAGTCAAAAACAAATTATCTAAATCAAGCTAAAGGTGTTGAAGAAAATATCAATAAGATTGTTAAGGACTTATCAAGATACGGAATTGCCATTCGTAATGCTGAAAAGAATATTACCAAAATACAAAAAGACGAAAACGATAAACGACTAGCCGAACAAAAAGCTAATTACGACAAATATGTTTCAGCACAGGTTAAAAACATTCAAGAAAGATTAAAACTACAACAAGATTATCTAAATAGAATTAAAGAAATTGCGGGTGAAGAGTTTGAAACTAATGCTGAAGTATTAGAAAAGGTAAATGAACTGATTGGAAGACAAGAAGATTTATTGGCTAAAAGACAATCATTCTTTAAGTCAGAAGCAGATGTATTAGCTGAAGATGTTAGGGACTTGTTATATGCGTTTATCCCCACAGATGAAGAAAAACAATTATTAGAAGATGCCTATTTTGAAATCTTTAGCACACTTACGGGTGAATTATCAAACAACTATGGTAAGGTTGGAAAGGAACTTATAGAAGGTTCAAGAAAAACTTTTGATGAATTAGTTGAAATAACTAATGATATTATTGGTTCAGAAGCTATAAAAGATGGGGCACAAATAACGGAAGAAGCCCGTTCAAGTTTGATTAGATATTTCGCATCATTAAACGAAATTGTTGCCAAATTAAAATCTACTGATACAGAAAAAATATTTGGTGAAATATTTGATACACCAGAAACGGCATTTCAATTTGTAGAAGATATTAGAAAAAAGGCTATTGAGCTTGGAAAAGATGAAACCTTATTGGCTGGTGAATTAGAAGAAAAATTATCTGATTATACAAAAGGTTTATTGGAACAATTAGGACTTGTAGAAAAACAGGTTAAAGGTAGTCAGATACAACAAGAACAAGCAAAAGCTTACAACACCAATTTACAAAGTTTAATAGAAACATTATCCGCTTATGGTAAAACTACGGGTGAAATAACTATTGAAAGTGAAAAGGTAAATGATACATTATTAGAATTAAGGGAAACCACACAAAACAACGAAGGGACACTAAAAAGATTGGGTGGTGAAGCACAAATCACTAGTGATGATATAGATAAGTTGGGTGAAAGTTTATCCAATTTAGCTGCTGGTGGTTCAGACGATTTTATTGATTTCATAAATAAAATTATCAACAATACGGGAGCTGTTGCTGAAGTAATTGATGAAGAAGGAAAAGTTATTACTGAAGGTGCTGAAGGGTTCAGGGACGGACTATTGAAGGTATTATCCCCCGAACAATTAGTAGAATATATTAAAAAAGGTGCTGATGGATTGAAAAATATTTCATTTGAAAGTAAGGAACAAATCCAAGATTTAGTATTACAATTAAATAGCTTACAAAAACAATTTGAAGAAGGTGGATTACCAGAAGGGGCACAAGCATTCAACGACATAATTACTGAAATATTAAAGAAAGTAAAAGAACTTCCTGAAGCAACACAAGATGCCGCTGATAGTTGGGAACAAACTTTTAGTGAAAGTAAGTTCAAAAAGATTGCTGATACAATATTACAGGTATTCAACGAATTATCATCTGCGATACAGAATGTCGTATCACTACAAAATAGTTTATTGTTAGAACAACTACAATATTCACAAGAAGCAGCACTAGCAACGATTGGTGAAGCTAATAGTGAAAATGCTGAAGAAAACAAAAGAATATTAGCCGAAAGGGAAAAGGTAGAAAAGGAATATGCTAAAAGACGATTTGAAATTGAAAAAAGGGCTAGGGTTCAGGAACTACAATTTGGTTTAGCAAATGCTGTAGCAGGTTCAGCTCAAGCCATCATCAACGCATTAGCTACAATCCCCGCACCATTCGGAGCCATCTACGCAGGTGTATTGGGTGGAATTACCGCAGCACAGGTTGCCGTGATAAACGAACAAATACAATTCACTAAATCCAAAGTATTTATTGGAAGAAGGGGTGGATTGATACAAGGCGCAACACACGAAGACGGGGGAGTTCCTACGATGTTGGAAGGTGGTGAGTTTGTAATGTCCCGTCCCGCAGTTGATGCCTACGGGGATATTGTTAGTCAGTTGAACGCTAGTGTCGGAGCTAGACCATTA
>Ga0208898_1002029_pt1 | contig 12768 bp, 17 predicted proteins | sample VirMetDEL_Mar_4_FD_184513 | JGI IMG/M metagenome (GOLD analysis project Ga0208898, IMG submission 184513) | Aqueous microbial communities from the Delaware River and Bay under freshwater to marine salinity gradient to study organic matter... | ecosystem: Environmental > Aquatic > Marine >...
TGTAATAAATACAGATGGAAAAGACACCAAACCCAAAATGTACTCGTTGTAAATGCTATTGGATACCCGATGAAACTGATATTAAAAGTTCAGGATTAGTTTGTAAAACTTGTAAGAAATGTAGAGGATATGGTAAATGCGAACATAATAGAGATAGATCAAAATGTAAAGATTGTGGCGGTGGTGGTATATGCAAACATAATAGACGGAAATCAACATGTAAAGATTGTGGTGGTGGTAGTATATGCGAACATAATAGAATAAAACAACAATGCAAAGATTGTGGTGGTAGTCGTATATGCGAACATAATAGAATAAAATCAGTATGTAAAGATTGTGGTGGTGGTGGTATATGCGAACATAATAGAGAGAGAACAAAATGTAAAGATTGTGGTGGTGGTAGTATATGCGAACATAATAGAGGGAGAACAAAATGTAAAGATTGTGGTGGGTCGGAAATATGCGAACATAATAGAATAAAATCAGTATGTAAAGATTGTGGTGGGTCGCAAATATGCGAACATAATAAACATTATGGTAGGTGTAAGATATGTAATTTAGAATTATATTTAGTTAATTTACAAAGAATACAATTGTGGAGATGTTTAAATAACTCATCATTAAAAAAAACAAGATCATCAATTGAGTATCTTGGATGTGATGCCGAATATTTTATGGAATATATGAAAAAAAAGATGAATATATGGAATGAAACTAATGAAGTTAAAATGGATTTTGATAACATACATATAGATCATATTAAACCAGTAAGTGCTTTTAATCTTGATGATGAAGATGAGTTTTTAGATTGTTGTAATTATACTAATATGCAACCTCTTTTAGCACAGGATAATTTGACTAAACTTAATAAATGGACTGATGATGATGATATATATTGGTGTAATAATATTATAAATAAAGAACATTTAAATATTTATATCAATTAAAAAAAGTACATTTCTTAAAAAAAATAAAAATTTATAAAAAGTTTTTAAAAATTATAAAAAAATAAAGAAATGTACTATTTTTAAATTCTTCTTTTTTTACGACCATGTTTTCTTGGGTTATTACGCATGTGGTTTTGCTGTTGATAGGTTTTCTGCAAGGTCATATCTACAAAACCTCCTTTATTATTATCAGAATATTGCCCTATTTCCTTTGCTACAAAACTGGTAGCAGTATTTTTTAGTTCTTTTTGCAAATATGGTATGGCCGTAGATGCTATATTTGCAGCTTCTCCTTCTGCCATGTCTAAAATTGCTTCCGCACCAGTTAAAAAAAATGCCATGCTATTCTAATATATGATAAGATTTATTTTTAATATTTCTTTAATTTAAATCTTTTCAAATAATCATTAAAAGATTTTGATAATGATGTCTTATTCCATAGCAGATTTTTCGCAAGAGATCCACTACTCGTAAAATTATCCCAATTCTCTCTAACTTTATGTCTTGCAATCCATGCTTCTTTTATATCATCATCTTTATGCATATTATAGGTGATACCAACATCACTACCAAAGTGGGTTGTTTTTACCTTATTTCTATTTTTATCATAAAAAATTGCTTTATATTTCTTATTTTCCAAATCACTATTTAATATTTGAATATAAACTATACTCATCTTTTATTATAATATGATATTATTTTTCATCTAATTTTAGTGCCTCCATTTTTCTACACAACTCATAATATTGTTTTTCATTTTTAGTCATTTTTGTAGATTTAGTTGATTTTGATTTTGATTTGTTATTGCTTTTCATCTAATATTAGATAATATTTTTTTAATAAATATAAAACAATATGAAAATAAAAATTAACACATTTATACAATTTCACTAACTATATCAAAATTTATATTACTACTATTTGGTCTCAAACCACTAGCTCCGTTTAATTGAAGTGGTAAGGATTTATTTGGATTACTTTTTATTATTTCTAATTTATATTTTTTAGGTATATCTTCAAAATTACACATCATTATCAATCTATCATATTTTTCAATTAAATTATTTATCATATTTCTATCAATTGTTTCATGGTCTAATCCTTCTATCCGATGTGCCAATTGCAAAAATTCATTTGATAAATTTTTGTATAGTTCCATTTTTTCAGCAACTTTTAGGTTTGACTGATATGAAATTAGTAACACAGATACACCATTAACCACCACATTAGGTATCTTCATTTTTCCATCACCATTATCAAAACTATTTAATATACACATCACACTTGATGTAAATATTAAAGGTATTTGAAAAATTTGTTTAATTATATTCCAATAATATGTAGATTTAGTTGTTAATTGTACCATAATTTCACATCTTTGGATTAATTCTATTAATCTATTATCTATTTGTTTTGATTCCATTTTTATCTATTATATGATAAGTTTTTTTAATTTTAATAATTAAAAAACATATTTGCAATACTAGTGGGGGAGTTCTGTTTGGTTACAATCTCTTTTTGTTCTTGTTTTGGTGTATCTTTTTTAACTATTTTTTTTGGTTTGTCACTTTTTTTATATTCTACTTCATGAATAACTTCGTCATCACTATTTGACTCATAAACTATTTTTTTTACAATTCTTCTTTTTGGCTTTTTTACCACTTCTGTTTGATATTCAGTTATTACATCTTCAACTACTTTTGTGTCATCATCGCCATTTTCAACCGGATCAACAGGTAAAGTTAAAGATTTTTTTGGTGCGTTTGAAACTTTTTTTGAAGATTTTGATTTTGGTGTTACTTTTTCAACAATTTCTTCAACTGGTTCTTCAACTGGTTCTTCAACTGGTGTTTCTTCTGATTTTTTTGGTCTGCCTTTTGCCTTTGGTGGTTCATTATTTAATCTTTCTTGTCTTTTTTTTGCCTTTGCTTCTCGTGCTACTTTTAATAATTCCAACCTTTCTTGATGAGTCATCGCCATAGTTCTATATTAATTATTTACTATTTTATAATGAGAAAAAAAAATATATAGTTTCTATTCTATTTTTAATTGTTCGGTTTTTTCAATTAAATTTTCTTGATAATACTCCTCTTCTGTTTTTGATAATGGATGTTCGTATGTTTCGCCAGTTTCGGTATTTTTAAGCAAACCATCATAAAATATATCGCTTGGAGTCTCTACAATCAATCCTTGTTTCATAAAATCTTTATGAAGTGTCTTCATATCTTCAATTTCATCTTCTGTAAATCTAGGTTGATTACCTTTCATTTGAAATATAGTTGCCTTTATTGCTAAATCAATAAGAAAAGAATCAGATTTGTTTAATTTCTTACCAATCACTCTTAAACCTCTTTCATATAAATCATCATATATTGCTTTATCTTCATCATTATAATCGTCCGGATAAGTTGTTTTCATATTTTCAACAACCATATTATATTTAATCTTACTATTATATAGAGATATTTAAAAAAAATGAAATTAACACAATTAAAAAAAATAACAGATAAAATCCGTCCTTATACTAAATATGAACCACCGCAACCTGTTAATAAAGATCTACCACCAACATATAATATAATATTATCTGCTAGTAATAAAGGTTCAGGTAAAAGTTACAATATCGTTCAATTATTAACTAATTACGAAGATAGTGGTTTTATTAGTAGTGACGGGAAACCAGTTAAAATGAGAACTATATGGATTAGTGGTGGTACAGCAAATAGTAAGCAAAATAGCATATTAAATACATTAAAAACTCTTTCAAAAGATGACAGAATTGATTTAGAAGATAATGTAGATGATTACTTGCGTGTATTATATGAAGATATTAAACAAGAACGGGATATGATTGAGGTTTTTAATATTTACCGAGATGTTTATAATAAGTTTATAAAATATAAAAATATAAATAAATTATCATATGAAGAATTATCACTTTTAAAATATAATAATTTTATTGATCCTGATTTACATCCTGAATGTCCTCGTGATGATGATGGTAGTATATTATATCACCCCCGTATGATATTTTTAGTATTAGATGATATGATTGGTAGTGACGGATATGGTAATAAAAGGGGTAATTTTTTAAATAGATTAGCAATTAAATCAAGACACGAAAGCGATGAATTGGTTGGATTAAATCTTATATTCATCAGTCAATCTTTTAAAGCAATTCCAGCAATTATTAGAAGGCAAACTGATGTATTTGTTTTATTAAAAAATAGTAATAAAGAATATATAATAGATGCTATTAGTGAAGAAGTTGGATCACATTTTAGCAAACAGGAATTGTTAGAACATTATAATGCTGTTAGTAAAATACCATATGGTGCTTTAATATTAAGCATACATAAAAAAGAACAAGATGAGAATAGAATTAGATTAGGTTGGACTAATCGTATTGAGCGTGATAAGAAATATTTGGATTAACCATGATATTTTTTTAAATATCTTCGTCTATTTATCCATGTTTTTCTTTCATTTTCGCATATTTTTACTTTCATTTCATATTCTTTTTGCTTTTGATAATCATCGTATGCTTTTTCAAACAAATATAACCATGTATAGTCATTTCTCATTATACTTTTAATTTGTTTTTTATATATACCAGTATAATAAGTAAAATCATTAACATCTACTAATCTACATAAAAAACAATCATCTAACTTTTGATTATCTTTTAATTCTAATAATTTATCAGAACGAGTATCTAAAAATACTTGAAAGTTATGATCTAAACAATATTTAATATCATTTTTTTTTGGTAAGTTTATTAAATATCTAAATAAATTTTTATTATCTATGTATGTTGGTTCATGATTAATGCTTCGTACTTTAGTATCTTCATCAAAAATAATAATTATTTTATATCCAAAATTTTCTTTAATTAGTTTTTTAACAATTTCAAAAGTTATTAATGAATGTGAAAATATTACTACAATTTTACTTTCAGGTATTTTAATACCTTCATTTATATAAATAATATCTTTATCAAAATATTTTAACCAACTATCTACAAAATCTTTATGAATCTTTTTCACATCTGCTATAGATTGGTTCTTCTTACTTATAATGTGTCTTTTTTTGTCTTTGAAATCTTTCATACATTCTTTATTATTACATCTAAAATGTCTTCCTACATAGTATTCATTACCTAATTTAGAAATATTTTCATAACTATCAACTTCACTAATTACAGTACCACAAATTAAACATTTATATCTCCCTTCTTTCCGCCTTTTTTTATAACTAAATACATCATTTGACTTATAGGGAATATTATCAATATCAACTATACAATAATTAACTGAATCATATGCTGTAAATACCATGTATATATCTATTATATTATTATAATATTAAATTCTTAAGTATTTTTACATAGGAAATAAAAACAAAAGTAAAAAATATAAAAAAATTGGTAGTTAAAAAGGTGGAAGGTTGGAAGCTCAACCCCAAAATAATTTTAAAAGAAGTCTATATAGAAAAAGTTTAGGGTTGAGCTTCCAACCTTCCACCTTTTTTTACATTTTAAACCAAAAAAATGGTTTTTTTAGTATAAATATGGGTGGAAGCTCAAAATTGAGCTTCCAACCTTCCACCTTTTTTATATAACTAAAAATATGTTTTTTTTTGCTTTTATATTGTAATATATAAATTAACAAAATAAATTTATTCATCTTCTTGAAAAACCTTTTCTTTAATGTTATAATGAAAATTACCTGTTTTATCTTTTTTCCATCTAAATCCCTCTTCTTCAACCAATTTTTTAAATGTATAATTTCTCATTTTAGTTTCTCTATTTAACATTTTGAAATGTGCGTATAATACAGAAGCACTAATTTTTGCCTTATCATCAGCAACTTTTTCATAATTTTCTTGAAGAAACGATTTAACTTCGTTACTTTCCGCCATATATTCTTCACTTTTTTCAAAAACTTCATCAGGTGTTTCAAGTTTTTCAATTAAATTTTTGTTATTCCAATTATTAATTAGAATATACATAAATGCTTGTCCGTATTCAATACTATTGTCTGTAATATGTTTATTTAATAAATTGTCTTTTAATTTTTCATTTGGTAATACTGGATTATCAACAAATTTGGTAGGAAAATTCAGAACTCTTAATCTTCTAGTAATTGCATATTCCACTTTGGATAAAGCAGGTATATCATTACATAAAAATATAAGTGCAAATTGTGGTGTAAAAGTGAATGCTTCTTGATATAATCCTCTTGTTTTCCTTGGAGCATCTCCACTCAATTCTTTTATAGTATTAACAATTAATTTTTTATTATCATCAGGTTCTTCAATACCAACAATTCTAGACGAAACAACTCCACTTAATTCACTTGTTTGATTCGCACCTCTACTTTGTTCTGTAAATGTTTCAGGATTAAGTTTTCCAAAATATTTACCGAAAGCTTGTTCGCATAAATTTAACCATACACTCTTCCCATTTGCACCTCCTCCAGTAAATATATAAAATTGCTGAAGTAAATTTTTACCAAAAAGTCTTAATGAAGTTACATCAATTAAATATTGATATAAATTTTCATCAGGTTGTATTTGATGTAAAGTATCTTCTATTTTTTTAACAAATTCCATATCTACATTTTTCATATCAAAATTATAATCTGTAGTAGTCATTATATAATCAGTTGGTTCAATATCTCTAATTTGTTTCATTTCAGTATCATATAAACAATTTTTGAATGCAAATAAATGATATTTTTTATCAATATATTTTTCAAAAAAATCATCTGTAGCGAATACAGATTTCATTTCTTTCATTATACTATCTCTGAAACCAGCATTTTTTAATTGCGTAGCAATTTTTAAAGATTTTTTTGCTTTTTCACCATTTGCTATTTTCTGCTCTTCATTTTCAATATTTATTTGAAGATTATTCCAAAATTGAGTCCTCTGAATGAATAAATTGCAAATTGATGTTCCTAAAATAAGTCTAACTCTTGTGCCCTTATCATCATCTCTGAACCATATATTAGTTTTTTCATCAACCTTAAACCAAGATTTTAATTTAATATCATACGATAGTTTATTTTTATAAAATTCATAAACAACATTAGCAATATCGCAATGAGTCCCTTCACTTCTTATTGCCTTATCAATAAAAGGCAAAATAGTGTTAGTAATCAATTCATCATATTTAATTTTATTATCAATTTGACACCAATATTTTAAAGTTCCAATAGTTAAAGTACCTTGTTTCATCTTATCCCATAATGTTTCACATTCGCCATCAACAAATGTACTACCAACTTTTGAAAATTCAATCCAAGTATCTAATAATCTATAATCAATATTTCTTAAACACCAACCTAATTTAATCCAATCTTCATAATTTTCTGCTCTATTATAAGATAAACATTCTAATACTAACTTTTTTGCTAAAACAAAATCTTCTTCAGTTGTTTTATTTTTGTTTAAATTTAATGCCTTACTAAAAATATAATTAAAATTACTAACATTATTTTTTACTTCAGGTTTTTTAATTTTTGGGAATTTTAAATCATAATCTTCAAAGTCTTCTTCAATATATGAGATTAAATATTTAGTAATGTCATCATTTTCATTCATAGGAAGAAATGGTGGAAATTCTTTCTCTTTTTCACCTTTTTTGGGTATTTTTCTATGACTATAGATGGGATACATACCTCTGTTTTTACTATAGACACTCGTATCTAACTCTTTATTTGGATAACGAGTATCTAAACCTGCATTTATGATTAAAATTTTCAAATTATACCAACTAATTCTAATTTTATCAATTACAAAATGATATGAATATTTGGTTTTATTGTCTTTAGTATATTTTCTGTGAGTATAATATATATCTTTTTGAGAGGTTAGATTGAATAATAATTGAAGCGATTGTTGATAATCCATGATTTTCATTTCTTCATCAAAATCATCATTTTCTTCAATTTCTAAATCAAAATCAAAATATGGTTTAACTTGATAATCTCCGCCAACTAATTCCAAACCATATGTATAGTTATTTAAAATATTGCGATATTTACTAATATCTTCAATATATCTGATTGTATCACCCCCTCCCCCTGTTTCACATAATACCACTTTTTTAAACATTCTATATATTATCTATCTATTATTAATATTAGATAATAATTTATCTTTTAAGTATTTTTTTTAAAATACTTGAGTAAAAAAATAATTATTTTTTATTTATTTAAAGACATATTTTTCATAATCTCATCGTAAAGTTTGGATTTTCTATAAATTTCTTGTTGATACAAATTATGATACATATTCATTTTCTCTCTGTTTCTTTTAGCATAATTTCTAGTTCTTTGGTTTAGTTTTAATCTATAATTCTCGGCATATTCTTTATCTCGTTCGCACCTCTCTTTATGATATTTATTCTGATATTCATTTTTTTTCTTTCTATCTTCTTCTAAATCTTCTGCTGTTTTAACTTTCTTTGGTCGGCCCCTTTGTTTTTTAGGTTCTACTACAGGTTGTTGAGTAATAATTTCTTCTGACATTCTCTAATATATATATAGATAATTCTTTAAGTATTTTTACATAATATAAAAATTAATCATTTTTTTTTCACCGATATTTTTGAAAATACAAATATCCATATAATCTCTTTTACAAATACTACAATAGATAAATTTAATATCTTTCCATTATAATAATGGGATATATTATTTTAACAAAAGATGTCTAAATACATTTATAATCCAAAATCGGGTAGAAATGTATTAAAAACAGGTAAAATTGGTAAAATATTATTAGAACAAGAACAAAATAATAAAAAAATTTTAGAAAAAATACATAAGAAAGATTTTACTAATAATGAAGAATTAATAAAACTATTAGAGGATTATAATGGAAATATAATGATTAAAAAAAAGGTTATGGGTGGTGTTGAGATTGAAATACCGAAACATATTTTTATAGATTGGTTAAAGGACAAATTCATTAAACTCAAAGATGTCTAAATACATTTATTATAATAATTTCCGATATTTTGAACTCTGTACTGAATTATGACCCATTTGGACTGCTAAATTATTTTTTTCATTATTGCTTATATTTAAAGATGAGATATGAGTTGCATAACTAATTCTTAACCAACGATTTGTTATATTGTCAATATCATATATCTTTTTAAAAACACTTTTAGTTAGTTTTATAAATTTATTATAAGTAACTTGTATGAATTTATCACCTGATTTTAATTTATAAAATTTAATATAATTATAAATAATCTTACCGAGTGATGTTGGTATATTTATATGTTGCGATCCATATGCGTTGCTTGTTTTATACTTATTAAAAATAAAATGTGATGGGAATCGTTTGGTTAAAATTAAGTAATTTTTATCATCATCAATTTTAGAACTTTTTGTGGTTAAAAACACATTGATATATTCTAATCGGCGAGGGGCTAATAGCGTGTATAACCCATAGATTACTTTTTCTAACTCGGTATCAAGTAAATCCATATTATTAATTATAGTATTTTCGTTGTAATCTGTTATGATTTTTTGTTTATCTTCGTCAGTAACTACATTATCATCTCTTTTTAATTCATAATCATTATTTAAATTTACAATTATCTCATTTAAAAATAAATACTTCTTTTTAAAGTATTTATTTAATGCAAGATAAGAAAATAATACAACATATGGTATTAAATACACTTTGAGTGTTATTTTATTATGATATTGCTCTTGCATGTAATGATAAAAATTATCATCTGTATATTTTAAATTTTTTTTAAAATAGGTATAGTGAGATTTATTTAATTCTTTACCAGTAAATACATAATTTAATTTATCTTCAAGATCTTTACTTTTAAAATTATTATTTTTTTGTGTTATTCTTGATATTATGTTGATATATTGATTTTTAGTTTTATCACTTAAAGATTTATTTAATCTATTTTTATAAATTTCATCATCATTATTAACTTTATTTTGTTTTTTTTTTAATCTATATTGTTTTTGGTATTCACGATTATATTCTTTGTATTTTTCGGTGCTTTTGTATGCTTTTAATTGTTCTTTTCTATTCTCCATATTTACTTATATATTTATTAGATATTTATTTTTTATAATTAATTTTGAGTACATAATTTTATTCGGGTTTAAAGTTAATACATTTTTGAGTTCTTTTGTGTTTTACTAAATAATCTTTTCTAACATTACAACCGCAAATATCACAATTAACTTTCTCTGCTAGTTTCTCTGTTATTTTATCTTTATTTTGAAGATAATATTTATTACTATATTGTTTAAGTGTTCTCGTAGGTATTTGTATATTTAATTTAGATTTATATTCATCAATATAATGGCGTTCCATAGTATTCAAATAACTTTTGCTATTACAAGGATAATCAATAAGTTTTATCATGCACCAACATTCCCATCCACCATTCTCACGAATAAATTGATATACTTTAAAATTATAATGAATATCATTAGGATTATTACATATTGATTTATGTTGACATTTCCTTCTACTAAAATTACAGCAACTACCGATATAAATATTATCATTATTATAATCATCTTGTTTCTTAATCATATAGATGCAACCTTTGGAATAATCAGGCATTTACTTTTATTTACTTTTATATAAAGTTAAATGTTTATATCAATTTTTTTATTTTAAAGTATATTTTAGATATTCATCATTTGTTAATAAATTAGAATTAGATGTTCTATAACATGTTTTTATATTACAATCAATTGTCTTTAATTCATCATTTAGAATATTCCGTAAATACATTTCATCTATATCATATAAATCTAGTTTAGAATAAGTAAATATATTTAATCCATTCCTTTTATCGCCATTTTGTAAAGATAATACAACATAGTCATCAGGCATATCTGTATATTTAAAATCCTTATTATTTAGTTTTACACATTTATTTTTATATTGAAAATTACTATTTCTAAAACTTAAAAACTGATTATCAACTCGTGATTCAAATGATAAAAAATATTTGTAATCTTTTAAATCAGGCATATCATATCTTAAATACCAATTTTTATTATTTAATTCTAATTTTTTATTTACATTTACTATTATATTATCAATTTGCTTTTTAGTTATATCATTAGCAATAAATAAAAGATTTTTTTCACTTTTAGTCATATATTTTTATTATAAGATTATATATTTTAAATAAAAAAAAGTACATATCTTAAAAAATAAAAAAAATTTAAAATGATTTTAAAAAATTTATAAAAATAAAGAATATGTACTTTTTTTTAATATTAAATAAAATATTAACATATAATATACTAATGGAAGAGGATTATATAAGGTGTAAGATATGTAAGAAACTTTATCTAAGGTATTTCTATGAACCTCATCTCAATTCACATACCTATATCTCCTACTTCTAATTATATGAGATTTATGAGGTATTATAATTTGAGAAGGTATAATTGATTTATTTTTTAGATTTTGTTGATTCTTTCAAAATATCACTAGCTTGTTGGTTTGCTTCTTGTAACATTTTAAGACTTTTCTTATATTCTTTTTCTAGTTCTTTCTTTTCTTTCTTTATTTGCTCTAATTCTTTAACACACTCTAATTCCATTTTACTTAATTCCTGAATATCTCGTGCTAATCTTGCATTATAGTCACGCATATATTTTCTATTTGCAATTTGTTCTTCTGTGCCCTCTGTATCCAATTTTCTTGGACGACCGACTTTTCCTGCTTTTGTTTTTGGAGGCATATCTAATATAATTAAAGAAAATAAATTAATTATTTATATTATTATCTTAATATATTAATAGTACTTTATAATATGAAAAATGATATGTATTATTTCCACCAAACGCCCAGAGAATTAGCTAAAAAAATTATTGATGATATTGATTTCCAAGATGGAGAAAATGTATTAGAACCATTTAAAGGGGAAGGTGCTTTTTATAATCAATTGCCAGAAAATGTAAATAAATATTATACTGAAATTGAAGAAGGATTGTGTTATACAACTTTTGATTTTGATGAAGTAAAAATAAATACAATTATATCAAATCCTCCTTTTCGTATTGATGGTAAGAATTGTTTTTTTAAAATACTTGAATACTTTTCAAAAAAAGATGTTGATAAAATTATATTTTTATGTAATGATTACTGTTTTACATCATTAAGAGGTAAAAGAATGAAAAAAATAAACGATAATGGTTTTTATTTAAATAAAATTACAGGTGTTAATATTAAACAATGGAGGGGGCAGTATTATGTGTTACATTTTGGTCGCATTCCTAATTTATCATTTGAATATTTTTTAAATACATTTGAATAATATATTTTATTTTTTCTAGTATTATAAAAAAAAGTACATATCATTAAAAATTTTAAAAAAATAAAAAATGTTTTTAAAATAAAAAATAAATTAAGATATGTACTTTTTTAGCATGATGCCTAACGGCATCGCCGACCTTTATTAAGACCATTATGATATATATATAATAAATAATTAATAATTAATAATACCTGAATGATGCTAAAAAAGTCCCAATTTTAAAACATAGCATCTTTTTTTTTTATTTTTTTTAAAGAAATAATCTTTAAAGGCAAAATCCAAAAGTCCCAAAAGTGCCCCTATTTTTTCATTTCTCTATATAGAATAATGAATAATATAGGGCACTTTTGGGACTTTTTAGACTATACTTTTTAGCATGATGCCTTCGGCATCGCCGACCCTTTATTAAGACCATTATGATGTATATATAATTAATAATTAAAAATTAATAATACCTAAATGATGTAATATGATCGGACTTTTACACTT
>Ga0208898_1002040_pt1 | contig 12711 bp, 13 predicted proteins | sample VirMetDEL_Mar_4_FD_184513 | JGI IMG/M metagenome (GOLD analysis project Ga0208898, IMG submission 184513) | Aqueous microbial communities from the Delaware River and Bay under freshwater to marine salinity gradient to study organic matter... | ecosystem: Environmental > Aquatic > Marine >...
TAATAAGATTAGTAGAAGTAGGCTCTAACAATATATGACCATTCTCTCCATTACTATCATAGTTTATTCTAGCTAAATCTACATCTGTACTAAATGTAATGTCTTTTACTGATATGTTGTCTAATGATATATCAGATACAGATGTAATTCTATTAAAATATAAATCAGTTCTTTCTGCTACAAAAGTGTGATTGTAAGTTTTTGTTTCATCAATCTCAATAAGAGTTCCACCACCTCCACTTTCAAGTTTAGCTTTACCTGAAACAACTGTTGCGTCAAAAGTTATGTTATATGTGTTTCCGATTGTAAATATTGAACTTTGTATAAAGCCACTACCATCACTATCGTTACTAACTAACCTCGCAGCTCCATTAGCAATACTCCATTTATCTCCAACAGTCCACCTATCATTAGGGTCTACTTGTTGTATTGATATGTTGTCTATTGAGCCTTCAAAACCTGTGCCAACAACACCTCTAAATCTTATCTGACCATCTGTTCCATCGTAAGTAAAATACACTTCTTTAGTTCCTGTTGTAGTAAACGTTTGTATGTAACCATTTGTTTGAGCATAAACAGAAATATTACCATCGTCAATACTTAGTATATCAAAAACAACTTTATAAGTTTTTCCGTTAGTTAATACTCCTTCTTGGGCAAGACTTTCATTAGCATCTGTATTAAAATTGGCTCTATCTGTTATAGTTATACCACTCCCTATCGTACTCCAACCTGTGCTTCCACCACTAAAGTTTCCATTAGTAACTAACTCATCACCCAACTCCTCAAAATCACCATTAAGTACTAATTCAGGGTCAGTAATACTCTGCATATCTTGTACTAAACCATCAGAGTTTATTCTTGTAGCACTACTTGCTCTATCGAAATCAAAGTCTGATGATACATCTATCATTGATACACTTGTTACAGTAACGTCAGAACCACTAGTATTGTTAAATTGTATTCTAGTATCAGTAACATCTAATTCTACGTAATCTGTAAAAGGTAATGATAATGTTACATAAGAACTTGATGGCAAAGTAAGACCTGTTCTATACTTAATTGTTCCACTACCTTCTACTTTTAGTTTTACAATTCCATCATCAGGAAAACTAATGTTTTGATATATATAACCACCATCAGGAATAGTAACTACGCCACCACTTTCAGTAGCAGTATTTGTACTCCAATCAGTTGAGAAATCTGAAAAATCACCACCAACGACATAATCATCACCTGTATATTTTTTTACAGAGTGTACTCTTGCATTGCTATATGAAGTAGGTGTAAGAAGTATAGTAGCATCATCTAATATACTTGCATTGTCTATATCGGATATTATATTTCTAGTATCTATTAGGTTCTCACTATAAGTACCTCTAATAGATAACTTTTGTATTAAACGACCTATTGTATCGCTATATAATTTTCTACCTACGCTTAATGCTGAACCTAATCTAAACATAAATTAGTTTTGATAGCCTACTGCTACTCCACTTGTAAGGGTAATTGCAGTAATGTTCATAAATAAAACTGTACCAGCTGGTATAGTAGTTTGTAAAGCACTAGGGTTATCACTAGAACCATCTAAATTAGAAACAGTTATTGCACTTATTACACTTTCTGTAACAAATTGTATAGCGTAAAAATCTACGCTTGATACTGCTGAACTATTTATAATATAGGTAGTTCCTTTTTTACCTAATTGTTCGTTTAATAAGTCTGTTGTATTTTTTACTGCCATTTTAAATGCTTAAATAAGTTGTATTACTATTTGTTGTGTTTTTATTACTTGTCGGTGTATATTGAGTATATGACACTTCTGTTATTGCTTCGTTAGATACATACGCTTTGCCCTTTTCTACTACTAAACTATCAGTTAAAGAAGCATCACCATCATTACCAAAACCTAAATCTGTTACCTCATAAATGGTATAAGTATAAAAACCATCGTGATTAGGTAAACTATTAGGTGGTGAACCTACTGCATCGTTAAAAGCAAAGTTAGAATATCTATTGTAATGTGTCATTGAACCATAAGTATAGTATTCTTCTTTAGTCATATCATTAACTAACTTCATATAATAGTAAACAGTAGTGCCACTATCATTAATTCTCTTTTCTTTAAGTGTTACAGGTATGTTGTTAGTTTCGCCTTTAACTATGTGTATCATAATATAAAATATAAATAACTCTGTTTTATTTACAATTATATAAAAAAAAAGTGGGAAAAACCCACCTTTTTCTTAAATTATATTGATAATTATGATACAGTTACAGTAAATGCAGCGTTATCAAATGGTTCAGTAGTATAGTCTGCAACTACTAAAGCTGGGCTATCTTCCATACCTACGAAAGTTAAATCGTAACCGTTCATATCACCAAAGGCTACACCACTACTAGCAGTACCTGTGGTAAGTTCCATACCATTAGTAACACCTAAACCAAAGATAACTCTTTTGCCACTAGAATTGATAGCGTTTGTTTCTACAAATACCAATAATCTATTTTGTGCTAAAAGTTTTATTTCGTTTTGGTCTGCTACACTTAGTTTGTGTAGTTTTACATTGACTGATGGCTCATAAAATACAGTTCCATTCTCTGCACTAGCAGTTACTGTTTCGGTAAATGAAGCAGTACCCCTTACTACGTTGTATTTAAACAAGTTTGTAGTAATATCTAAATCAGAAATAGAACCAGCACTATGAGTAACAGTAGCATCTTCTAATTGACAAAAGTAAACTGCTCTAACACCACCTATGATGTCTTTACAATCTAAACTTCTACCTGTTGTTAATTCACAAGCCATATTCTTTGTGTTTTATTAGTTAAGGGGGGCTATTAACCCCCCTGTACTTATTTTAATTATGATTGGTGAGTAATGTCTGCACCTACACCGTGCTGAACTCCACCTGTAAACTTAGCTACAACTCTGATGTTATCAGAACCATCTAAGTCAGCCATATCTAACATTCTGATTTCAGAGTGGTCAGAAATTAAATCTGTACCAAAGAATAAGTTAGATTTTTGAGCAGCTACCATTTGGTTGTCAGGTAAACCTTGACAAACTGCAATTTTAACACCCTCAAATTCAGGAGTATATTGCCCCATATGATTGAAAGGAAATGCACTTAAAGCTGAAATAGCAGAAATGTAAAAACGGTAAGTTTTAGGGTTCATATAAATATATAAATCCTCTTTAGTGTAAACTTGTGCTGGTACGGCAGCAACTAAGTCTTGTAATTCACCGATAATGTTTGAAGCAGTATAAGCACCAGCAGCACTATCAGTACCAACAGTACCGTCATTAGCAAAGTAACCTGTTGAAGCAGTCAAGAAGCCCTCAAACTGTCCAGCAGTAGCCTCTGCACCACTCCATATAGAGCTTTCTACTGCATCAGCAATAGTACCACTAAGGTAAGACATAACAAAAGCAGTAAAATCGCCTGACATATCTCTATTGTGAGCTCCAGCTCTCATTTGAGCAGCTTGCCAATCAGCAAGTAAGTCTTTTTTACACAAATCAACATTAATTTGTAATTCTTTTGGGTTAAGTACTCTTTCAGTTAAAGTAAGTGTACCAGCATCAGAAAAATCACAAGATGCGTTAGCTACCAAAGAAGCACCAGCAACTTTAGTAATGTTTCTTTTAAATTTAACATTCTCTAATACAGTTAAGTATTCAAGTGATGTAGCTGATTTTAACGCAGCAGCAATATACTGTCCAGCGTGTTCACCAGCATAATTTGAAGTAATTGAAAATCCCATTTTCTTATTATTTATTTAGGTTATACATATATTTTTCTTGAGCAGATAACTTCATATATTCTGCTTTACTCAATTCAATTCTAGGTGAATTAGAAGCAAATTTGTGCGACTTTACAGGCTCTGCACTAGGCTCGCTACCTAATTCTTCAACTTGCTTAGATAATTCAAGGTTTTCGTTTTGCAAATCAACAATATTTTCGTCTTTAGCTAAGTTTTCACCTCTTAGTTCATCTAATTCAGCTTTGATAGTTTTAATTTCGTTAGTTACGTTTTCTAGTAATTCTCTTACTACGTTACCAACTTCTTCAAGCATAGTTTCATCATTAGAAGTTTCTTTTTCCATTTCTACTTCTTCTTCTTCTTCTTCTTGCTCAACTTCTTCTTCTTCTTTAGCAGATACTTCTAATACTACACCGTTTTCGTCAGTAGAAAACTCTGTACCATCTTCTAATGAGTAAGTACCTTGTGGCATTGGAGTTTGCTCGCCATCTTCTGATAAGATGTTAAGTACTACACCCTCTGCTAATTCATCAGCTTCTGATACTACGATAGTACCATCTACTAATTTAGCTTCATAAGCTAATTTTACTTCTTGTTCTTCGGTATCTATACCTAAAGCAACTTTTATGCGTTCTTTTAAATCCATTTTATAATTTATTTATTTCTTTAAACCAATTTGACGCTCTGCCATTTCCAAGTTCACCTCTTGCTTTATCTACTATTTTATAAGCATCTTCTAATTCGTTAGGCAAATCTACACCTAATTCTTTAGCTTGTTGTCTTACTTTACGTATGTTTTGTGTTATTTGAAAGTAAGGCTCATTTATAAAATTATCAATAGCATCAGCAGTTATTTTAGCTTGTGTTTTTAATGCGTTTAATTCTTTTTCAGCTTTAGCTATTAGTTTTTTTGCATTTTTACCTTGTTCGATAAGGTCTTTTACAGTAGCTAATTCTACCTTTTCAAGTTCTACTGATTTAGTATTTTCAGCTTTCTTAAACTTACTAAGTTCGTTATAAAATTTATTGTCCATAATATAAAATATAATTAGTGTTGTTTTGTTTTATTTTCGGTCTATTTGGTCTAATTTTCTTATTGCCCACTCTATACCACTTGTACCACCCCAAGCATCATACATTAATCCACCACAACCCTCTGAATAGGGTACGTCTTTATGTTGCTGATGTCTTTTAAATGAAGCCATACGAGCAATAGTATCTCTGCTTATAGGCTTTCTATCTGCTAACTGTCTTGCTCTAGTCCAACCTACTTGTGTACCACAATCGCTACCATTTTTTTCTTTGTACTCAATAGCTTTCTTTGCATTGTTACTAGCACTTTCAGGATAGTCAGTATAGCTTTCTAAATCTAATATATCTGCTAATGCTAATAAAATTTCTTCATCAGTAGGTTCTTGCTCTAAACTTAGCTTTTCCATTTTATCGACAAAATAACCCTCTATACTTAAACCTTTTAGTTCACCACTCTTGATACGTTCCCATACCTCATCGTTATTTACTCGCATAGATACAAACCAAGTACCCTTTGGCAATTCATAGCCATATAAGTTACTCTTATCGTTTTTGCTATCTTCTACTATCCAACTTTCTACTGTATGCACTCCTGTTACCTTTTCTTCGTGTTGTAAGGTAGCGTTGTTAGTATTGTGATGTTTCATATACGCTTCGGCTGCTTTACGTACTGTATCAGCAGTAAAATACACATAGTAGTTTCTATCTTTGTTAGCATCGTATCTATATATCTGTTTGTAAGGTATTAAAGCTGGACTTACTAACAATCTTTGTTCTTCGTTTACCTTAGCAAGTGTTAAATTGCTTTCAGTAGCATTGAAATATACAAAGTCTGTTTCTATTGCTGGTGATGTTACTAAAGAAATAGCATCTATTGCTAGTTCTTCATTGTTTTCATCTACAATAAGTTCTACTATGTCATAATTTTGGTGTGCATTTTCACACTCTTGTAAGGTGTCGTATTTACAATCGCCATTACCCCATTTATACTTTCCGTTATCACATTCTTTACAAGGCATAATATTATTTTTAAATTGTTGCTTTTCTTCTTATTTTACTTAATTTATCTTGTTGCTTAGTCATATCATCAGCTACTACAAAGGCTTTTACAACCCCCATAGTAACACCACCTACCCCCTCACTACTTGAAAATGACCTACCACCACCAGCTTCGTTAATTGCACTTAAAAGTGGCTTAAACATTCTTGTACTACGAGCATTTATAACACTTTCGCCCTTAGATAGTCTTGCAGACACGCTATCACTACTACCTGTGCCATATCCGCCTACTAAACCCCCTTGTGCAAACTGTGGCTCTTGTACTGATAGTATCTTATTTACATTTTGAAGTCCAGCAGCTAATGTTGTAGCAGCTAATATAAAGTTTAATGGTGGTGGTGCAGATGCTAACGCTTCTGATACACCTTGATAAGTGTTTATAGTAGATTGCACTACTGCAACTGCCTTACCAGCTTCTGTTTCTTCGCCTAATAGTAATTTTATGTTTTCTAAACTATCTGATGCTACTTGTAAATCTGCCATAGCTTGTTGTCTGCGTATTTCATTTATGGCTAATGCTTTTTGTTCTTCTAATTTTACAGTATCTTCACCAGCATTTTTAGCAAGTCTAAATAATTCAGCATATTGTTGCTCTACTTCTAATAACTCTCTTTCTCGTTGGCTTACACCCTCTAATGCTATTTCTTTTTTTACATCTTGTAACTCTCGTTGTAAAGAACTTTCATTTTGTAATTGCTCTGAACGAAAACCTGTAATTTGTGCTTCAATAGCTGCTAATTCATTTTGCTCTCGCATTAAAGCTATTAAATTCTCATCGTTAGATAATTTATCATACTCAACCTGTGCAGCAGCAACTCTAATTTGTTGTTGCTCTAACATTTGTTTATTTTGTTTTTCTAAAACTACACCAAGTTCTTCATTGGCTTTTATTCTATCTTTAAAACTAGCGTTTTCATCATCTCTTCTTTGTCTTAAAATTTCAGCCTCTCTATCATACTTTTCAATTAGACCTTGTATTCTTACCTCTGCAATTTCTGCTGCTTTATTTAACTCTACATTAGCTTTTGCTGCTTCAATAGTACCTTTAGCATAATTTACTACTGCATCTGTTACTTCCGTAAATGTTTCTGATACTTTATCTACTGTACCATCAACACCTGTAACTACATCAACCATTTCTTTACCAGCTTCTTTGATAGTTATACCAGCTTCTTTAAATTTACCAGCTACTAACAAACTTATAGTGTTAGCAAGTAAACCAGCCACTTCTATTGCACTATTAAAGCGTTCTATTAGATTATCTTTGATTGCAGTACCTAACGCCTTTAAATTCTCAACAGGGTTTTCAAAAACTTCTTTAAAGAAGTCTGCAACCCTACCGAAATTATTAAATACAAAGTTTACAAAGTCATTGATGGCTATACTTGTAGCTTCAAATGCAGTATTAAAGAAGTCAGCAGTTTTTTGGTTCTTCATAAAGATTTCACTAAGCATCTGAAATGCTTTAAGTGCTAAACCAATACCAGCAGCTTTAAGTGCAACACCTACACCCTTAATACCATCTCTAATACCACTTGTGGCTTTTGCAGTAGTTTTACTAGCCCCACCTATGTCTTGTACAGATTTTTTTACTTGTTCTAAGTCTTTTTTAGCATCGCCTACATCAGCGATTAACTTCATTATTACTTCTTCTTGATTTGCCATTTACCTAGTATTATATCGTTATAATCTGTTTTATCTTTATATTTAGTTATCAAAGGTAGTACATCTTTAAATGCACTAAATCCTACTTTGATAATATCGCCTATTAGTTTAAATTCTGTTGCTTTATACATATCTTACTTCTGTTATTCTACATACTACTGTCCAATATGCAGTATGTCCAGCTTCACCTTGAACATCTACCGAAATATGGGGGGTTACAGATATTTGTGGTGAAAAATCACAAGCATAATCTAATGCACTATCTCTAATTAATGTTCCTTTTTGATGTCCTACTTCTGTTAATGTGCTATTTACATATTTATAGGTAGCGTGTCCATATTCAGTCCACACTAAATTTAATGATGGGTTTAATGCACAAGCACTATAATCTATTGCATAAACACTTTCATAATCTGTATTAACTTTAAATCTTTCACCTGTACTATTGCCTAAAAATAATTCTGTTACTGTTGCATTAGTAGTAATACCATCAAATTGTAAAATAGTATATTTTGCTCTATTAGGTGTGTTTGCACAACTCATAGCTATTTCACCATAATTATCTATATAAGCGTTAACACCTATTGCTACACCAAATTGTGAGTTTTTATTTATATAGTGTTCTTTACCTATGGCATAAGAATTACTTGTGTATATTTTATTGCCACTACCTAAAACATAATTGTTTTTGCCATATACTTTGTTACCTCTACCATTAACAAAATTACTTTCTGTACTCTTTACATCTTTTGCAGTAGGTATTCTACAAATACCATTTATAAATTCATAGCCATAAGCCGAGCAATCTTCGGTAGTTCCTGTTGTTGTACTTGTTCCTTTATCATCTACAAATAATATCTTACCTGTACTATCTATACTATGTATTTTTCTCATATTCTTAGTAATTCTACTTTGGCTAAACTATTTTTATCTGTATTGTATTCTATTTTATTAACCCTGTATAGTTGGTCTTGTATTTTTACTTTATCAGCAAAACTAAAATTGTATATATCAGTAGGTTTTAAATAAAATTCTGCTTTTAGTATTAAACCATTATTAAAATTATATTTTTCATTAATGTAATTAAACCAATATACATTAAATAAAGTGTTTGTTGGTTGTGTGGCTAAAACACTATCTAAATTTGTAGTATTAATCAAACCAAACAATAAACTATTAGTTTGAGAAGTAGCATTTACTAAATCATCATCATACATTGTAGCGTTAGCATAGTTTGTTTCCCAACTACCTGTGCTAAAAAATTCATCATTATCATAAAATACATTATCATCATATATTGTATTTCTTTTGAATACTAAACGTGGTTTATTGTCATAAGGTACGTGCGTGCCATCTTCATATTTAGTTATCCATTGTGTAAATATATTAGTACCATTTATCTTAAATATATATGGTGCAGAAAACACTTCTGTTTCTATTATTTTTATTTCATCATTATCTACATCAAATTCTAATACTTGTGAACCATAATCTATAACATTAGCTTTATTGTAACGATTTTTCATATAATCATCATCTTCTAAAGCGTGTTTAAATTCTATTCTTTTAGGTATATCTATTGGCTCTATTATAAATTCATTACTATTTATTTTTTTAGTCCAATCTACTATTTTTGAATTAGAAGTGTAGGTGTCAAAAGGTTCTATTAATAGTGTATTGTTGTTTTGACTTTCAATAGTTAAATTGAATAATTTAGTAACATCTTTAATTATATCAGCTAACTTAATATCACCTAACCTTGTATTTATAGCTTCGTCTGTTAAATTATAAGGCAAAACTTTTAAAGTTAATCTATAATCTTGAAAAGGTGATGGTATAAAATATACTTGGTCGCCACCAGCGTTGTTAGGGCAAGTAAAACCTATAAAAGCAGTAGCCCCTTGTGGCACTATTACTTGACCATTCAATAATAAACTTGATTGTGTATTAGGTTGTGCGTAGGTGGTATCTATAACATAATAAACAGGGTTGCCTAATAAGTTTACTGTGTTTACGTTTAGATTAATTTGTGAACCAAAAGCAAAATTATTATCTACATATATAAAAGCATTAATATCTAATATACAATCAAAAGGTGCAGTAAATACGCTTGTATCGTGGTTAAAATCGTTATTATCATCACCTGTTTCATTAGTATAGTTTAGTAATGGAAAGTCATAGGCACTATTCCAACCTAAAGCTAACTGTGGGCTAACATTATCTACTCCTGTTGCTATAATTACATTTGTTATATTATCATCACCTATATCTGTATTTATTGTAGTGTCAAAATATATTTCACTAAATAATGTACTATTGAAAAATGAACTATTATAAGTAAATCCAGCATAATTAAATATCTTATCTATTATATATTTTAATTGCACATTTAATATATAATGTTCATAAGGGTTTATAGATATTTCACCGTTTATATCTGCTATTAGATTACCATTATTAGTTAATGGATAAAAAGGTACTATACTTGTACCACCAGCTTCTAAAGTTACACCTGTTGCTGACCAACTATTATATACATTACTTTCAGTTATATTATGGTCTATATCACTAAGGTCTAAATCTTTTATAGTAGCATCTGCAAGAGTTTCTATAATGTTAGCTACATCATTAAACAATACTACATTATATGTTATTTCTGTGTCCTTATCTACTACGTTTAAGAGCCTTAAAAAACCCTCTAATACTAATACTTCATCTGAATAAAGATAAGCCTTTACGTTCTTGTATGCGTTGAAATTAGTTTTATACCTATCAAGATTATAGTAATGCTCAAAAAACTTATTGTTATTTTTAGTAGCTGGTAAGTTAAAGTCTTTAGAATAACTAGCGTGTTTACTTTCTATATCTCTTACATCATCTACTTGTAATGTTAACGATATGTTTTCATTACCAAAAGTATCTAATTCTTGTAGGCTACCTGTTACTTGATTTTGTACTACTAGTCTTATCATAGTCTTTGTACTCTTGTGTTATGTCCTTTTTCTATTGTAATAATATATTGCTTTAACATATCATTTGCAGAAGTTTGTTTTATGTATTCTGTTTCATTAATAACAACAGGTTCAAAAGTATTACCTGTTTGCATATATACATCAGGACTTAAAAACAATTCTTCTAAAATACTTGCTTCATCTTGTGTTATAAAGTCTGTATTAGCTTCTATTGTTTCTGTTGCATTAGTATTAAACACTCTTGTACCACCGTCATAAGTTCCTTGATTATAATACTTGAAATTAAAAGCATCACCTATTTCTGTGGTAGAAAAGTACGGTGTATATCCATAGTTTTGTTTTATAGGGCTTTTATTTATTTGTGTTTTTCTTACTGATTTTTTTGTAAAGTTGTAATAATCCCAAGCACCTAAACTATTTAAAAATGCTAATCTTATTGTTTCATAACCCTTACAATCTGCTTCTTGTATGTCAAATTTATAAGCACTACTTACTGCTGTATTAACATTAAAGGCTTGCACATAATAATAAGATACATCAGTCATAGTTACACCAAGTTCTTCTAATTGTGCTGTACCACAACCGAAGTATAACAAACCCTCATCTGTGTTTGATATACCTATTGTCGCATCAAATGTAGCACCCCCATAAATAGAAGTATTATTTACATAATCTGTACTTAATAAAGTATCAGTACTATCATAAGTTTGTATTCTTATTCTTGTAACTTCACTATCTAAGTAATGCTTACCATTTAAAAAGCCTAATGTATGATATTGCCCTAACTGTATTTTTTGACCAAAAATAGAATTACCTATAATGTATAAATTGCGAAATTTAGATAAAAACTTTTTGTTACTTCCTGTTAACAAATAATCACTAAAATCTTGACTACTATAACCGTCTTTATGTTGTAGTACTGAATTAAAAAAGTTAAAACTAACTTCAGGTTGTAAAGCATCTGCTAATGATAAAACTTGTATTATAGTACCACTAGGAGTATTGCTATATTCGTACCCACCAATACAAAAACAATTTTTTAAGTTATTTCTATTTCTTGCATATTTATCTATTTGGTGTATTGAGTGATTAACATTTTGCATAGTAGAACCACCAAAGGTACTATTAATACCATTTAAATCATAACCACTTTTGTCTGTTTCTGTATAATCTTGTAAAATAGGTGCTATTCTAAATATAGCTTTATTATAATTATCTAAAGGGGCTTTTAGTGTAGCTATTAATACACCATTTATATATACTTGACAAATGTATTTTATGTTATATAAATTTATAATCCAAACAGGTATATTTTCTGCATATATAACTATATCTGAATAAGCTGGTGCAAGTTTATCTGCATCGCTTGTCATTGTCGTTTTTAATTGTACTGCCATTATTCTATTTCTTTACTTACAAATTTTAAAAATTGTTGTGTGTCATTAGCATAAGCCTTTATAAATGCTTGTGGTAAGTCTTTATACGCTACGTTAAAAGCATCAGTAAAAAAGTTAGTAGGTTTTATTCCATATAACTTAATGTTTCTAGCTATACTATATACTAAACTCTTACGTGGTATAAACCTACCTTTTTCATCTCTTATACCATCTAACCCCTTACGTACTACCCACTTATCTATTACACCTGATGGTGGTTGTTTAGTACTGTATTTATAAGGTGATTTAGGGGCTTTAGCACTTGACTTACTACCCTGTACCCCTTTATCTACAAACTTAGCGTACCCCTCTGCTACAAAAGACATATCTATTGCACCTGATGGATAAACTTTAATAAAGTACCCTAGACTACTACCTAAATCGCCACTAGCGTTTTTGCCTTTAGCGTTCAATATACCTCTAGCAGTCTGTACTACCTTTCTACCAAAAGTGTCTAATACTTTATCTACGTTAGTCATTAAGCAGTAGCTATAACTATTTCACAATCTATTATAGATGCGTTAGGGTTATGTATTTTTAAACTGTCTATTTGAGTAGTAGCAGTAATTTCAGCACCTGTACTGTTACCTGAAATATCTGTATCAAATAATACTACTGATTTACCAGCTTGTATTTCAATAGAAGCATTAGCAGTACTGTTATCAATAAAGTTTACTATCAAACTATCAGTATCGTCTAAGTTAGTTACTCTGATGTACTTTAAATCGTCTATATCAAACTCATTATTACGTGGAGTAGTTGCAAATGTATTTACTAAA